>Ga0335074_10000347_pt1 | contig 68677 bp, 65 predicted proteins | sample Lox_Sample_23_FD_206715 | JGI IMG/M metagenome (GOLD analysis project Ga0335074, IMG submission 206715) | Soil microbial communities from Loxahatchee National Wildlife Refuge, Florida, United States - Lox_Sample_2.3 | ecosystem: Environmental > Terrestrial > Soil > Wetlands | place: USA...
GTCCGCCGACAGCGGCGAAGCGGTGGTGCACTACGGTCATCGGAATTGCCCCCAGGATGAGCGACTTGCTCCGAGCCTGCGACAGGACGTGCCGGCGTCGAATCCCCCGGTGGCTAGCGAGCGCGGGTCAGGACCCGAGGTAGCCGCACGAATCGAGCCGGGCCAGGATAGGTGTCATGTCAGCGGATGGCAGTGCTGCCGCGCTGCGGCCGCCCGGCCTTAGCGGACGCGGCGCGGAGCTGTGGCAGCTCGACCAGCTCGCGGCGGCCGTGCGTGCAGGTCAGAGCCGCGCCCTCGTGCTCTGCGGTGAGCCAGGCATCGGGAAGACCGCCCTGCTCGACTGCCTGGCGTCCAGCGCCACTGACTTCCGCGTGGAACGCGCGGCCGGCATCCAGTCCGAGATGGAGCTGGCCTACGCGGGCCTGCATCAGCTCTGCTCGCCGATGCTGGACTACCTCGATGCCCTCCCGCGGCCGCAGCGTGACGCGCTCGGCAGCGCGCTCGGCGTCAGCACGGGACCCGCACCGGACCGATTTCTGGTGGGCCTAGCGGTGCTGAACCTTCTGTCCGCGGTCGCCGAGCGGTCGGCGCTGCTCTGCATCGTCGACGACGCGCACTGGCTTGACCAGGCGTCAGCCCAGGTCCTGGCGTTCGTCGCCCGGCGCCTGGAGGCCGAGGGCGTGGGCCTGGTATTCGCCGCCAGCACCCGGACTCGTGCACTAGCGGGCCTGCCGGAGCTCGCCGTCCCGCCGCTGCAGGAGTCCGATGCTCGCATGCTCCTCGACACTGTGCTGGCGGTGCCGCTCGACAGCCGAGTGCGTGATCAGCTCCTTGCGGAGGCGCGCGGCAACCCGCTGGCGCTGCTCGAGCTTCCCAGCGGCCGGACGGCGGAGCAGCTGGCAGGCGGATTCGGTCTTCCGGTTCCGGCGACTGGGCCGGCCAGCAGAGTCGAGGAGAGCTTCCGCCAGCGCGTCGTGGCCCTGCCGGATGCGTCTCGCACGCTCCTGCTCCTGGCGGCGGCCGATCCCACCGGCGATGCGGCGCTGGTGTGGCGGGCAGCTGCGCGGCTTGGCGTCGGTGCCGATGCGGCAGCCCCGGCAGTCGACGCGGGGCTGGCGGAGTTCGATACCAGGGTCCGGTTCCGTCATCCGCTGGTGCGGTCTGCTGCCTACCGGACTGGGTCGACCCGGGATCGTCAGCAGGCCCATCGCGCCCTCGCGGACGTGACCGACGAAGGCAGTGATCCTGAGCGCCGTGCCTGGCATCGCGCGCACGCTGCCGCCGGGCTGGATGAGGAGGCCGCCGCCGCGCTCGAACGACTGGCGGCGCGAGCCCGCGCGCGTGGCGGCGCAGCTGCGGCAGCGGCATTTCTCGAGCGGGCAGCCACCCTGACGCCTGACCCGGCGGAGCGATCCCGCCGCGCGCTCACGGCGGCCGAGGAGAAGCTGCAGGCTGGAGCCTACGAGGCCGCGCGGGACCTGCTGAGGGTGGCCGAATCGGGCCCGGTCAGTGCTACCCAGGCTGCAGCCGCTGACGTCGTCCGTGCCCGGCTCGCGCTCCTGACGGGCCGTGGCAGCGACGCGCCGGCCTTGCTACTGGCAGCGGCCAGGCGCCTGGCGCCTGCGGACGCTGCCCTGTCCCGAGCCACCTACCTGGAAGCCTTGTCCGCCGGCATCTTCGCGGGGCAGCTCGCCGATCCTGACGGCAGCCTGCGTACGGTGGCACGAGCAGCGGCGGCAGCGCCGGCGGCGGAAGCCGAGCGCGCACCGGATCTGCTGCTCGACGGCCTCGCCGCTTATTACCTCGACGGATATGCGGCGGGCGTCCCAGTACTCCGCCGCGCCGTCGACGCGTACGGGGCCGGCCTGTCCGCCAGCGAGGAGCTGAGGTGGTCGTGGCTCGCCTGTCTCGCGGCCCTGCACATCTGGGATGACGGCGGCTGGGAGAGGCTCTCCTGCCGCTACCTCGAACGTGCCCGCCAGGTCGGCGCACTCAGCGAGCTCCCTCTCGCACTGAGCATGCGCGCCTTCAGGCTGCTCATGAACGGCAAGGTCACAGCGGCGGACTCCCTCGTGACCGAGGCAATGGCCGCGACTGCGGCAACGGGCGGGAAGCTCGCGCCGTACGGCGCACTCTCGGTGGCTGCCCTGCAGGGTGACGAAGCCAAGGCCGGCGCCCTCGTCGACGCCACGTCGCGAGAGGCCAGTCAGCGGGGGGACGGCGCCGGAATAGCTGCCGCGGGCATGGCCACCGCCTTGCTGTACCTCGGCCGGGGCCGCTACGCCGAAGCGGTGACCGGAGCCGAGCTTGCGACCGCGAGTTCGGGCACGATCGGCACGCCGCCGTGGGCGCTCTCCGAGCTGATCGAGGCTGCCGCCCGGAGCGGGAAGTCCGACCTCGCCGCTGACGGCTTTGCCCGGCTGGCTGAGATGACCGCTGCCAGCGGCACCGACTGGGCACTCGGCATGCAGGCTCGGGCGCAGGCGCTGCTGTGCGACGGCGCCCATGCCGACGACCAGTACCAGGAGGCGATCACGCGCCTCAGCAGGACTGGTCTGCGCATCTGCCGCGCCCGCGCGCATCTGCTCTACGGCGAATGGCTGCGGCGCGAGCGCCGTCGCACCGATGCGCGCGACCAGCTCCGGATGGCTCACGGCATGTTCGAGGCCATGGGCGTGGCCGCGTTTGCCGAGCGGGCCCGGCGGGAGCTGAGCGCAACCGGCGAGACTGCCCGTAAACGCGCGCTGGTGACCGCGCGGATGGACCTGACCGCGCAAGAGGCGCAGATCGCCCGGCTTGCCCGCGAAGGTCTGTCGAATCCGGAGATCGGCACCCGGCTGTTCATCAGCACGCACACCGTTCAGTACCACCTCCGCAAGGTGTTCGCGAAGCTCGGCATTAACTCGCGGAGCCAGCTCGACCGGGTGCTGCCGGACGATGGCTAGCCAACGGGGGATTCGACTGCGCCGGACGTTGCCGCAGCCTGGAGCAACGCACGCATGAGGAGGACTGCAGCATGGTGACGTGGGACAGCGTGACTCACGACGATGTCGTCACGGCGATCAGGGAGTATGACCAGCTCGGCGCGGAGCAGTTCTTCGCCAGGCACGGCTTCGGCCCGACGACGACGTATGACCTGGTCTGGGAGAAGCGGCGCTATCCGCCGAAGGCCGTCCTGGGGACCGCCTACGAGCTGGCCACCGGTGATCGCCTCGCCTCCGGGGACTTCGAGGGCGGGAAGAGCGGCGCCGTGCGGGTGCTCGGCAATCTCGGCTTTACCGTCGTCCCGAAGACCGGCTAGCCCGCTCCTGCAGCAGCGGGCTCGCCGCCGCGTCTCCGGCAGTAAGCCAGCACGGCTGGCTTGTTATCCTGGTGGCTGGTGCGCCGGGAAGTCTGGTCGGCACGACATCCGCACGCCCGCCGTGCGGCCCCCGGCTGATCGGATCCCACTGATGACGCTGATCCCTGCGACCGGTCCTGCCGTGTCAAGACCAGCAACCCCAGCGCGCGCGTGACGGCAATCGCAGTATTCGTCCTTGGTGCTGCTGTCAGCCTCGGGACGAGCTGGCTGCTGGTGTCCCGGCTCGAGCGTATCGGCGAGCGGCTCGGGCTCTCCGAGGCGCTGCTCGGCATTGTGGCGGCGATCGCCGCCGACGCGCCGGAAATCTCCGCGGCCGTGAGCGCGCTCGCCAGCCATCAGCAAAGCGTCGGTGCCGGAGTGGTGCTGGGGTCGAACGTCTTCAACCTGGCAGCGTTGCTCGGACTCGGGGCAGTCGTTGCAGGCCAGATCTGGCTGCACCGCAGAGTGGTGGCGCTCAGCGGACTCATCGGGCTGTGGATCGCCCTCGTCGCCGTGCTCGCAGTGACCGGCGCCGTACCGGTGGACTGGAGCCTGGTGCTGGCAGTCGTCGTGCTGGCCGCCTACCTGGTCCTTCTCGGCACCGAAGCTCAGGGCCCGGTCTGGCGGAAGCTGCCGGAGGGCTGGCGGACGTGGCTGCGTTCGGCTGTGACCGAGGAGGAGATCGAGCTCGACGACGCCATCCGCCCAGCCCCGGCCCGCTGGCCCGATGTCGCGGTCGCCGCAGTCGCTCTCGTCGTCGTGGTAGTCGCGAGTGTCACGATGGAGCACGCAGCCGCGGACGTCGGCACGCGTTATCGGATCCCGGAAATCATCACCGGCGGCCTGATCCTGGCGGCTGTCACCAGCCTGCCCAACGCCGTTGCTGCCGTCTACCTGGCCAGCCGCGGCCGCGGTGCCGCGACGCTGAGCACCGCTCTCAACAGCAACACGATCAATGTCGTGGCCGGGCTGCTGCTGCCGGGCGCCATTCTCGGCCTCGGCCCAGTTTCGGGGCGGAGCGTGCTCGTGACGCTCTGGTACGCCGGACTCACTCTGGTGGTGCTCATAGTCGCCTACCGCTACCGTGGCCTGAGCCGCAGGACCGGCGGCCTCATCGTCATCGCCTACCTCGTTTTCATCGCGACGCTGGTCGCTGGCGCGCGGGCCTGAGAACGCTTCGCGCATACCGAGACGGTGCTGTTTGCCAACCCGCCGCGCGCCCGATGATGGCTGGTGACCTCCGGGTGACGCATTAGCCTGACTCTGTGACAAATGCCGTCGCCGGCCCGGCTCTCGCCGCGGCCGTGCACCAGCTCAACGGCGAGGGCTGGCGCCAGGTTGCCGAACTGGGACTGGCCCTGGTCCTGTCGGCGGCCGTCGGCATGGAGCGCGAAGTACGCCAGAAGAACGCAGGCCTGCGCACGCATACGCTCGTCGGCGTCGGCGCGGCATTGTTCATGCTGATCAGCAAGTACGGATTCACCGACGTCCTGCAGCCGCGGGTCGTCGTGCTGGACCCCTCCCGAATGGCTGCGCAGATCGTCACGGGCGTGGGCTTCCTCGGCGCCGGGCTGATCTTCGTCCGGCGCGACTCGGTGCGAGGTCTCACGACTGCCGCGTCGATCTGGGTCACCGCTGCCATCGGCTCCGCGTCCGGCGCCGGCCTGCCTGTGCTCGCGGCGCTGACTACCGGCGTCTACTTCCTGGTCGTCCTCGGGTTTCCGGTGATTACCCGTCGCCTGCCAACGTCCGCGACAGCGATCTCCGCGCTGCACGTGACCTATCCCGACGGGCGCGGCATCCTGCGAACGCTCATCGCCGAGACGACCAGCCGTGGCTTCGCCATCGACGACATGGCGACCGGGCCGACAGACCAGAGCTCAGAACACTCCGGCGGCCAGGCCATGGTTCAGGTGACTCTGCACGTGCACGGCAAACAGCCGGTCACCGATCTGGCCGCTGCACTGTCGGAGCTCCAGGGTGTGCACGCCGTTCTTGCTACCGACGCTAACGCGAGCGACGAGTAGCCCGCGGGATCAGCTACCGGAGCGGGTCGCCCATTGCCACAGCGACCAGGCGCACCGGCAGGCCGCCGCGAAGATCAGCAGACGGCCGACCGCGGCAAACTCGGCGACTTCAAGATCACTGAACCCGTGCCGGAGTACCTGCGTGAGCTGAGCGGCAGCACCGATCAGCAGGCCTGGCCCTGCGGCCGCCTGCCCGAGCATCAGTGTTGTCAGCACACTGACATGACGCTGTGTAACCCCGGCAGGTTGACACATCCGGTGAATTGCGTCTCAGCGATCTCGAGTCAGGCCGCCTCCTCCGGCGGGAACTCCGCCGGATATAGCTCCCGATAATCCGCTGAGCGCGCGACATCTGCCCACTTGCGGTCCTGGGCGAGAAGCTGCTGGTCGAGCCAGATTGCGGCCTCGACCGCGGTGACGCCAAGCGGAAGGTGGAACGGGATGTCGCGCCGCCGGGCGACCTGCACGAGGATCTCGGCGGCCCGATCTGGATCGCCCGCCGGCCCGTCCGGGCTCTGCCGGATCCGGGCATTCATCGCGCCGACCGTGCTCGCATACTCGTCCGGGACCTGGCGCACGATCATCGACGAGCCCGCCCAGTCTGTCCGGAAGCCACTGGGCTCGACCACGAGTACCCGGACGCCGAAGGGCGCCGTCTCAGCCTGCAGTACGCGGCTGAAGCCATCGATGGCGAACTTGGCAGCCTGATAGGAGGCAATGCCCGGCGACCCGCCGACCCGGCCGCCCACTGAAGAGAACTGGATGACCAGACCGCCGACCTGCTGCCGCAGCACGGGGATGGCGGCTTTCGAGACGTTGTACACGCCCCAGAAGTTCGTCTCGAACTGCGCGCGGAAGTCCTCATCGTCCGTGGTCTCGATCGGCGAGACGTTCGCGTAGCCGGCGTTGTTGACGATGACGTCGAGGCGGCCGAAGCGGGCCTGCGCTTCCCGGAGCGCCGTCCGGGCCGCGGCTGCGTCGGTGACGTCGAGGGCGAGCGGCTGAATGCGATCGCCGTACTCGGCGACTAGCTCGCCAAGCTGCTCCGGCTTGCGAGCCGTCGCGGCCACCTGATCGCCGGCCCGGAGCGCTGCCCGTACGAGCGCACGGCCGAAGCCGCGCGAGGACCCTGTGATGAACCATGTCTGTGGCTGGTGAAGCTCCATTGCGTTAGTAAAACACCGTTCTCCTAATAACACAACTTAGTTGCGTTATAGTGAACTGGTGACGGCAGCAGAATTCCGGCCCATCGAGTTCCAGCGTGCGCGCAGCCCCTCGGCCAAGCTCCAGCGGGAGTCCGCGATCCTCGATGCGGCGCGGGCACTCGGCGCACGGCGCGGCATCCGCCAGGTCACCCTGACAGAAATCGCTGAGCACGTCGGTATGCACAAGTCCGCGCTGCTGCGCTACTTCGAGACCCGAGAGCAGATCTTCCTACGCCTCACTGCGGACGGCTGGCGCGAGTGGTCGGCTGCTCTGCGCGATGAACTTACAGCCCTGGCTGTGCGACACCGTGCCACCGACGGCTCGGCTGGCGTCGTCGGCGCTCAGGTGGCCAGGGCGTTCGCACGCACGCTGGCCGCTCGCGGTATGTTCTGCGACCTGCTGGCGCAGGCGCCGCTGAACCTGGAGCGCAATGTCTCGGTCGAGGCTGCGCGCGCCTTCAAGCTTGTCACCCTGGCCGAGGTCGGTGCGATCGTCGGAGCCGTCCGCCTGCTACTCCCCCGGCTGACCGAGCGTGACGGCGTCGACATTGTCGCCGCTGCGACCGCACTGTCTGGCGCGTTCTGGCAGATGGCCACGCCAGGCCCGGAGCTGACCGCCGTCTACCAGGGCGATCCCCGGCTCGCGCACGCCATCGTGGACGTCGAGCCGCGAGTCGAGCGGCTGCTTACCGCCACGATTGCCGGACTGCTCGACGGCTGCCCCGGGCCGGCTGGGCATAACGGGGAATGACCAGACTGCGGCTGGGGGCCATCAGCCAGGGCCCGCGTGGCAGTGGTGCCCGTTTTGGCAGGAATAAATTGGGTATATCTCTCGCTTGGTCGGGAACTGCCCAGCCGAGTACGACGCAGGCAGCCGAGAACTGCTCGGCCGTGACAGTCAGACCAGCGACGAGGAATCTGAGAGGTACGGCGCTAGCGCGGTATGGACCCAGCAGGTAGCTCTCCGGGGGATGATCAGCGAATTCGCCCGCACGACGACCGCGGCCTCGTGGTGGTCGCCAGCAGGCTTCCGGTCGACCGCGTCGAGGAAACAGGCGGTGAGACCAGCTGGCGGCCGAGTCCCGGCGGGCTGGTTACTGCCCTCGAGCCGGTCATGCGCGAGTCCGGCGGGTGCTGGATCGGCTGGACGGGCGACGCAGGCCCGCCACCCAGGCCGTTCACGGCGAACGGGCTGAACCTCGTCGGTGTTGGCCTGTCCGAGGACGAGGTGCGGGACTTCTACGAGGGCTTCTGTAACGCGACGCTGTGGCCGCTCTACCATGACGTGATCGCGCCGCCGGTGTTCGACCGTCGGTGGTGGCAGACCTACGTGCGGGTGAATCAGCGCTTCGCCGACGCCGCGGCGCGGGAGGCGGAGCCGGGGGCGACCGTCTGGGTCCACGATTACCAGCTCCAGCTCGTGCCGCAGATGCTCCGCGAGCAGCGCGACGACGTCCGGATCGGGTTCTTCAATCACATCCCGTTCCCCGGTTACGAGATCTTCGCGCAGCTTCCGTGGCGCCGGCAGGTGGTCGAGGGGCTGCTCGGGGCGGATCTGGTCGGGTTCCAGCGCCGCGGGGATGTCGCGAACTTCATCCGTGCCTGCCAGCGCGCCACCCGAGTGACCACGCACGGCCATATCGTGCAGGTGGGCCAGCCCGGCCGGGTGCGGGAGGTGCACGCTGCCTCGTTTCCTATTTCTATCGACGCGGCGGGTCTCACGGAGATTGCGCAGCGTACCGAGGTACGGAAGCGGGCCGCGGAGATCCGTCACGCGCTCGGCGACCCCGAGCTGGTGCTTCTCGGCGTGGACCGGCTCGACTACACCAAGGGGATCCTGCACCGGCTCACCGCCTACGGCGAGCTCCTGGACGAGGGACGGCTCGGCGTGCAGCCCGTGCTCGTCCAGGTCGCGAGCCCGAGCCGTGAGCGGGTGGAGGCCTACCGCGCGCTGCGCGACGAGGTCGAGGTGACCGTCGGCCGGATCAACGGCCAGCACGGCGAGATTGGCTATCCGCCGGTGAGCTACCTGCATCAGTCCTACCCGCGCGAGGAGATGGCGGCTCTCTACCTCGCCGCCGACGTCATGCTGGTCACGCCGCTGCGGGACGGCATGAACCTTGTCGCCAAGGAGTACGTCGCCTGCCGCTTCGACGAGAACGGCACGCTGGTGCTCAGCGAGTTCACGGGCGCGGCGGACGAGCTGACCGGGGCATTCCTTGTCAATCCGCATGACATCGAAGGGCTGAAGGACGCGATCGTGACGGCGGCCACTACCCCGCCCGCCGAGGCGCGGCGGCGGATGCGCGCGATGCGCCGGCGCGTCCGCGAGCACGACGTGGCCCGCTGGGCCCGGGACTTCCTGCGCGCCCTCAGCGAGTGAGCCGGAGCGGGACCGCCGCGAATGTCCGGTGGACATCGGCCACTAAACCGGCGAGGCTGGCGATGGCGGCCGGCAGAATGCCGGCGAGTAAGGAAGCCATGACCGTGTACGTGCATGGGCTCCGGGGTCAGGGGCGGTGGCTGCTGGGCAGGACGCCCGGTCCGGATCCGTGGTTTGTCCTGACAGCCGATACTGACGACGAGCTGCATGCCTTTGCTACGAGTCTGGGTCTGACCCGCATCATGTTCCGGCCCGGCACGCCAGCTGGACCGCGGCAGCCGTCGGTGGCCGCGCACTACGATGTCACGCTTGCCGAGCGGGACCGGGCCGTCGCGCTTGGTGCTCAGGCGGTCTCGCCGCGCGAGGCTGACAGGATGGAACAGCACCGCGCGGCCGGACTGGGATACAGCTAGCGGACAAGGGCGGGGCCGTCGCGGCAAGGACATCAGCGAGGATGGCGCGTGCCTGATCCGGACGGCAGTGGCGAACGGCTAGCGCTGTCGGCTCAGCTTTCGCACCTGCTTGTCGCCTTCACGGTCGAGCTGGACAACGAATTCGAGCACCTCATGCCGCACCGCACGACGCGGCACGGCTCGACCGGCGGACGGACCGACGCGCCCTGGCTGGTCTCGTATCCGATGTGGGTGCACTGCCTGCGGTATATCCCCGACGACGGCATCCGCGCCGATGACCTCGTTCGCCGATCGGGACTCACCGCCACGACGATGCGCACCCTTGTCAAGCGGCTCGCGGCCTGGTGGGGGTACCTCACCGTCAGCAAAGCCGGCGAGGCGGGCGGCAGCACGGCCGCGGCGCGGGTCGTGCGCCTGTCGGCGGCGGGTCAGCAAGCGCGTGATGTCTGGCGGCCGCTGGAGGCCGAGATCGAAGCACGCTGGTGCGGGCGCTTCGGCGCGACGGCGATCGGGACGCTGCGCGACGCACTGGCGGTCGTCGCCGGCCAGCTGGAGCTGGAGCTGCCGGATTATCTGCCTCTCGGTGAGCCGCGCCTGCGGACAAGGCGCGCGGAGAACGAAATGACGGCGCTCGGTCTGCCCGGCCTGGTGTCGAAGGTCCTGCTCGCGCTTGCCCTGGATTTCGAGCAGCAGTCTGACCTCGAGCTCGGAATCTACACCGCAGACCACGTCTCCAGGCTCGCGATCACCGCCAATGTCCTGCGGGCGCTCGACGACGGCGGGGTGCGGGTGTCGGCTCTCCCGGCACGGACCGGTGTCGCCAAGATGGCTGTCGACAACTGGATCGGCATCCTCGGCAAGCGCGGCTACGTGGAGACTGGTCCGGATCCAGCCGGCGGCCGCTTCCGGGTGGCCACGCCGACCGGCAAGGGTCAGCGGGCCCGGATGCACTACGAGCGCTGGGCAAGCGACGTCGCGGTGCGTTTCGCTGACCGCTTCGCCACGGACCTGCGCACGGCCCTTGATCTGATAGCACGAGACGAGGCTGCAGTCTCGGTGCTGCTCCCGGGCATGCGACCCTACCCGGATGGCTGGCGCGCGCAGCTACCCGCACCGACTGCCCTGCCTGACTATCCGGTGCTCTCCCTGCGCGGCGGTTTCCCGGATGGCAGCTGACTTGCCGGGAGAGCTACTGGCTGGAGAACGCCGCGTCGAACGATGCCTCCGGCAGGTCCCATAGCAGCGACCGCACGAACGTCACCGCCTCAGCGGCGCCGTGCAGCCGGTCCATCCCGGCGTCCTCCCACTCGATCGAGATGGGCCCGGCATAGCCGGCAGCGTTCAGGGCGCGGAACGCGTCTTCCCAGGGCACGTCGCCGTGGCCGGTTGAGACGAAGTCCCAGGCGCGGCGCGGGTCGCCCCAGGGTAGGTGCGAGCCGAGTACGCCTGCCCGTCCGTTGCGCGGCCGGAGCCGGGTGTCCTTGCAGTCCACGTGGTAAATCCGGTCCTTGAAGTCGGTGATGAACCCGACCGGATCGATGTTCTGCCACATCATGTGGCTGGGGTCCCAGTTGAAGCCGAACGCCTCGCGGTGGCCGATCGCCTCGAGCGTGCGAACGCTTGTCCAGTAGTCATAGGCGACTTCGCCCGGATGAACTTCGTGCGCGAAGCGGACTCCCTCGGCGTCGAAGACATCGAGGATGGGGTTCCAGCGCCGGGCAAAATCCTCGTATCCGGCGTCGATGACAGCTGCGGGCACCGGCGGGAACATTGCCACGTACGGCCACACCGAAGATCCGGTGAAGCCGACGACCGTGTCGACTCCCAGCTTCCGGGCTACCCGCGCCGCGCGTTTCATGTCCTCGGCGGCTCGCTGCCGTACGCCTTCGGCGTCCCCGTCGCCCCAGACGTACGACCGCAGGATCGCCTGGTGGCGGAAGTCGATCGGCGCGTCGCAGACCGCCTGACCTGCGAGGTGGTTCGAGATCGCGAAGGTCTTCAGGCCGTAGCGGTCGAGGATCTCGAGCCGGGACGCGGCATAGGCATCGTCGGTGTCCGCGCGCTGAAGGTCGAGGTGATCGCCCGACGCGGCGATCTCCAGCCCGTCGTAGCCCCAGTCCCGGGCGAGCCTGGCTACCTCCTCGAACGGAAGGTCGGCCCACTGGCCGGTGAACAGAGTGACCGGGTGCGTCGATGCGGCCATGTACTCCGCCTTTCGTGTCGTCCGTCTATTTCAGCCCGTGGTAAGGGCAGCTGCCGGGGCATCGATCCAGGCATGGTCTGCAGCGGAGGCCAGAACGGCCTCGGTGAGCTGAACGGCGCGCAGCCCGTCCGCGAACACTGGCAGGCCGTCCGGCTGCTCACCGCGGATCGCTGCGTAGGCGTCAGCGACGAACGCGGTGAAGGCATCCTGGTAGCCGAGCGGATGCCCGGCCGGCAGCACGGACAGGCGGGCGGCGTCTGGTGCTGCGTCCGCCGGATCGCGCAGCAAGAGCTGAGAGCCGTCCCGCCGGCCGATCCAGAGCTCCTCCGGCCGTTCCTGCTCGAAGCGCACGGTCTCGCGAGTGCCATGCAGCTCCAGGATCAGCGCGTTCTTGCGGCCAGCCGCGAGCTGGCTGATCAGCACGGTGCCGAGCGCCCCGGAGCCGAGCTCGACGAGCAGTGCGGCGATGTCCTCGTTGGCGACCCGCTGGCCGCCGTCCGCTCCGCGCTCGTCGAACACAGTCCGCGTCCGTGCGGTGAGACGCCGGATGCGCTCACCAGTAACGAACTCGATGAGGTCGCACACATGTGACCCGATGTCCGCGAAAGCACGCGATGGCCCGCCCGCCGCGGAGTCGGTCCGCCAGTTCTGGTCGCCGGGCAGCAGCAGCCAGTCCTGGAGATAGGCGGCGTCAAGCGTGAGGACGGTGCCGATGTCGCCGGCAGCGACGAGCGCGCGGGCCTGGCGGACCATCGGGTGGTAGCGGTACACGAACGGAACCGCGCCGACGAGGCCTGCCGCGGCTGCCGCTTCGGTGAGCCGCTGCGCGTCGCCGGCGTTCGTGGCTAGCGGCTTCTCGCAGATGACGTTCAGCCCACTGTCCAGCGCCGCGCGCGCGTGCTCGGCGTGGTTCTGGTTCGGGCTGCACACGTGGACGACGTCCAGATCGCCGGAGCGAACCAGGGCAGCCGCGTCCGCCTGGCCCCGCTCGACCCCGAGTTCCGCTGCAGCCTCGCGGCCGCGCAGCGGCGAGGAACTGGCGATCGCAACGAGCCGCGCCCGCGCCGCCCGGCTGGCCCGGGTATGAACGGCCCCCATGAAGCCGCCGCCGATGAACCCGGCCCTGATCGGCTCGGCGGCGGGCTCGATCGCAGCCTCAGTCACAGCGTCAGTATGAACGGGTCGCGATCCTCCGGCACCAGCGGAATCGCACCGACGGAGCTCTCGACCGGCACGGTCTCACCCGAGGCCGCTGCTTCGTCGATCGACACCAGCGTGTCCAGCACGTGGTAGCCGACCTCACCGCTGGCGATGTGCGGCGCACCGGACCGGATGGCGCGGGCCATGTCGAGGACGCCGATGCCGCGCCCGGTCTCGATTCCGGCCGGGACGACGGTCTCCCACTCGCGGTCGCTGCCGTGAGCCTGAGCCCGGGTGATCCGCACGGCTCCGGCGAAGGCGTTGGGGTCGGGCATCTTGAGAGTCCCCTCGGTACCGGTGATCTCGACCACGCCGGTACGCGTCAGCGGCGAGTCGAAGCTGAACACGCTCTCGCTGACCTCGCCGCCCTCGAACTGCGCGAGCGCGGCCACGTGCGTAGGCACCTCGACCGGGAACGTGGTACCTGCGCGCGGGCCGGACTGGATCGTGCGCACCGTCCGGCTGGTCGAGCCGACGGCCGCGACGCGGGCCACCGGGCCGAACAGGTTCACCAGCACCGTCACGTAGTACGGGCCCATGTCGTACAACGGACCCGCTCCGCGCGCGAACAAGAACTCCGGGCTCGGGTGCCAGGCGTCCGGTCCCGCGTACTGCATGACGGTCTGCGCTGAGAGCGGAGTACCGATGTCACCACGCCCGATGGCGCGCCGAGCGGTCTGCACGCCCGGGCCGAGCACCGTGTCCGGTGCCACGCCCACCCGGAGGCCGGCCGCGGCCGCTTGCTCGAGCAGCGCGCGGGCACTCGCCCGGTCGACCGCGAGCGGCTTCTCCGACCAGACATGCTTGCCTGCCCGCAGCGCCGCCGAGCTGACTTCAGCGTGAGCTGCCGGGATCGTGAGGTTGACGACGATCTCGACGTCCGGGTGCGCCAGAACGGCAGTGCCTGTCCCCCACTCCGGTATCTCGTACTTGGCCGCTTGTACTTCGGCCCGGCTCGTGTCGATGTCCCCGACGATGACCACGCGGACATCCGGGAATGCCGTCAGGTTCTCCAGGTACTGGTTGCTGATCACCCCGGCGCCGACGAGGCCGACGCCGACCGGATGCGTACCCATCAGCTGATACCCCGGCCTGCCAGGAAACGGATGCCCGCCGCGATCCCCTCGAAGATGTCGCCGTCGTAGTGGTCGAACTCGATCACCGCGTAGGCCGCTGCCGCCGCAGCGTCCAGGATCGCCCCGATCGGCACGTCGCCCTGACCAAGGGGTACCTGCCCGAGCGAGCTCTGGTCGACGGGGGTGCCGGAGGAGAGCGGGTCGTCGATGACCGGCCCGTCCTTCACATGGATCGCCCGGACTCGGGAGCCGAGCCGCGCGAGCAGGGCCGGGACGTCCTGCCCGCCGGCCGCGGCCCAGAACACGTCGACCTCCAGGACGACACCGTCGTCAAGCTGGCTGGCGAACAGCTCGAACGCGCTCACGCCGTCGAAGGAGTGCGCAAACTCGTGCGAGTGATTGTGATAGCCGACCGTCAGCCCGTAGCCAGCCGCCTCGGCCGCCGCCTCGTTCAGCAGCGCCGCGGTCCGGGCGATGTCCGCCGGATCGGCCCACCGGTCCGGCGGCACGAACGGGTCGATCACGATCTGAACGCCGAGCTCCTGAGCAGCCTCAAACGTCTGCGCATGGCCCGGCACCGGACGCCCGCGCAGGGACTGGCCCGGCGACAGCAGGCCCGCGTGACCAGTCGGAGCGAACAGCCCGTGGCTCTTCAGCCGGACTGCCAGCCCGGCGGCGTCGCCGACGAAGCCGAACACCTCCACGTTCCGCACGCCCAGGTCTGCCAGGCGGGCCAGGGTCCCGTCGGGATCGGCGGCTAGTTCCGTGCGCGCGGAGTACAGCTGGACAGACATCTTTGGCACGAGCACTCTCCCGCAGTCCTGATTGAAAGGCACGGCTTCCAAAAACCGACAATACTGTCGGTATCTTGAGACGGGCAAGAGCCGGCACGAAAGAGCGGGAAACAATGACCACACGGAGTAGCAGGCCGGCACAGCGTAGCTACCCCAAGGGCCAGCAGAGGCGAGCACAGATCATCCAGGCCGCCTTCCAGGCGTTCAGCGTCCTCGGCTATCGCAACGCGAGCATGCTTCAGATCGCCGCCGACTGCGGCGTCTCGCGCGCCGGGCTGCTGCATCACTTCCCGACGAAGGAGTCCCTGCTCGAGGCTGTCCTCGAAGAGCGCGACCGGCTGGACAGCGAGCGCTTCTTCGGCGGCGGTGCGGCCGGCCAGAGCGGGCTGGAGTTCTTCGCCAGCATGCTCCGCCTGGTCGCGCACAACCAGGCGAATCCCGGTATCGTCAGCCTCTTCGCGGTCCTGTCCAGCGAGGCAGCCGACCCTGGCCATCCCGCCCACCAGTACTTCATCGCCCGCTACGAGCGGACCCGCGGGCAGATCCGGCGGGCGCTTCGGGACCTAGGCGCGGCCGGCCTGCTGCGCCCCGGCACGGACACGGGCGGGCTCGAGACCGACCTGGTCGCGCTCATCGACGGCCTTCAGATCCAGTGGCTCCTGGCACCCGAGAGCGTCGACATGCCTGCGCGGCTGCGCGCCCGGCTGCGCGACATCCTCGTTGCGGAGCTACCCTGACCAGCGTCCGGCCCGAGTCCTAGGTTGCGAAGGTGCGCGCCGCGTGCGCGACGAGCTCGCAGCGTCCGGTCCTGTCAGTCTTGGCGATGAGGCTCGCCACGTGTGACTCGACCGTCTTACAGGACAGGGACAACCGCTGAGCGATCTGGCTGTTAGACAGCCCGTCAGCGACGAGCCGCAGGATGTCCATCTCTCGCGCAGTGATGCCCTTGCTCCGCAACGGCTCCGGAACGCTGGCCTGGCTGCCGTTCACCGGCGCCACCGGCTGGCCGGCTCGCCTCAGTGTTGCCTGGCACGACGCCGCCAGCCGATGCTGAGACGACTCGGAGAAGCCGACCGACGCGTCGCGCAGCCATCGCACCGGATCGCCCCAGCCGTCCGCGAACGCCGACGGCGCGATGAGCCAGTGCGCCAGATGGTTCCATCTGGGCGCGAATGGCGCCAGCATCTCCTGCGCCCTGGCCGCGAGCTCTGTTGCCTGCCGCGCGTCTCCGTCTCGCCCGGCGATGACGCCATCCGCGTACGCGAAGAAGCCGCGATTCCATTTCACGGCCAGGCTCTCGGCGCGCGCCCGGTCGAGCGCCGCGGGGCCGTCCGGTCCGGTGACGGCATGAAGCAGAGGCCGGAGCGCCCAGGCTAGCCGCGGCGCGTTCTCCGGTACGTCGTCCGCGTACGCCATCGCGATGTCGCTTTCGCGGAGCGCGCCCGCCACGTCATCGCGGGAGAGCGATGCTGCGACCCGCACGAGGCCGTGGATCGTGAACAGGATCTCAGCGTTACCCGGCATCACGCTCTCCGCGCGCCGTGCCAGCGTCTCGGCCTCCTCAGGATCTCCGTCAATCGCGCTGGCGAACGCCTGCGCGGTGATTGCCAGCGCTTCCACGCGGACCGTGCCGAGCCTGCGCGCGTTCTGCTCGCACCGGACTGTCAGCGTGCGGGCCTGGTCAAGGTCCGTGCTGAGCGTCCGCAAGAGGCCGAGTTTCAGGTCGATCACCGCGGCAGCCGACATTGCACCGGACGCATGAGCCAGTTCGCCGGCGGCGGCGAGTTGCCGGCCGCTCCCCTCGTCGAACATCTCAATGGTCCCGAGCTCGACCAGAGCCCTGACGCGCTGCATTGCGCTGCCCGCGTCGGTGGCGATCTGGTACGCGCGCTCGAAAGCGCTCCGTGCCGCGGCGATGTCACGGACGCGCTCCTGCCGGCCGATCACCTGCAGCGCCTCGACCGCGGTGTCGGCCGCCCAGCCCGTGAGTCCTGCTGACACCGCAGCGTCAAGCGATGACTGCGCCCGCTTGATCGCGCCGTCGAGGTCACCGCTGTCGGCGGCGCAGCGGGCCGCCTCGGCATCGGCGGAGCTCGTCAGCTCGCTGTCACCCAGCTGGCGGCCGAGCTCCCGGCCAGCGTCAAGCTGTGCGACGGCAGCCTCCAGGTCCGGCTGATGGACTACCCGCGCCGTCATGATCATGATCTGGGCCCGCCGGCGCTCCCCGACGGCCGCAGGCTCCAGCGCCGCCAGAATCCGGCCAGCGGTGGCCGCGAGCTGCGGCGCATCTCCGATCAGTGCCAGAACCCGGAAGAGGGCCTCGTCGATGTCCAGGCCCAGAATCGTGCCCGCACCGGCCGTCCTGGCGAGCGCGTCAGCGGCGGCTTCCAGCAACGACCGCGCGGCAAGCAAAGCACCGCGACCGACCGCGCGGCGTCCCGCCTCGAGCATCAGGGTGGCTGCGCGGACGTAGTCGCCTGCTCCGGTGTGCAGCTCAGCCGCAATCTCGCACCAGTCATCGGGCAACCCGGGGTGGTCATGCTCGATCGCGGCCGACGCGCGCCGCGACAGCTCGGCCCGGTCCGGCGGCAGCAGGCTGTCGAGAACTGCACGGCGCGTCAGGCTATGCCGGAACCGGAACCTGCCTGCGGCGCCGTCGGCCGCCTCTACCAGCAGGGCATCGCACGCGCAGGCGAGTGCGGCGCTCGCGGCGTCCGCGCCCACGTCGACGACAGCAACGAGCGAGACCTCGTCAAACTCGACGCCGAGCACCGCCGCGGCCTCAAGTACGGCCCGCGATTCGGGCCCGAGCATGTCGAGCCGCTGGGCCACTGACCTCATGATGGAAACGGGCAGGCTGGCCCCCGCCGTCGTCGCCTCCGCCCGGCCGCCGGGCGTCGCGCTGGCTTCGCCTTCTGACATTGCCGCCAGAACCTCCTCCACTGCAAACGGCAGGCCCTCGCACTCGTCGAGCAGTTCACGCTGTGCTTCTGGCAGCGGCACGTGCCCATAACATTCAGCGGCCATCAGCTGCACGGCACCATCCGTCAGCCTCGGGAGAGTGATCAGGGCGGCGCGACCGCTGGCGTCAGCGGAGCGCGCGAAGTCGAGTGCGTCCGACGGCTCGGAGTCCCGGATGGTTGCCAGGCACACGACACCCGTCTCGCCCACGTGCTCGGCCAGGTACCCGACGACAGCCAGGGTCTGCTCGTCAGCCCACTGCAGGTCCTCGAGGACGAGCAGGGCGCTGGAACCACCGCAGGACGCCAGCAGGCGCAGCAGTCCCTCCCCCATGACCGCACCGGACGTCTCGGCGCCGGCGGCAGCGGTTGCCGGCCGCCATTCCGGTACCAGCGAGCCCAGGGCAGCGCGATACTCGGCGATCTCCTGCAGATCAGGCCTGAATCCGCCGCGAGCGGCACGCATCAGGGCTTCCGTGACGGGCCGGTAGGGTATCCGCGCTCCCGAGTCCGATGCGCGTCCGGCGAAGACCGGGCTGCCACGCGATTCGGCCAGATCCGTGATTTCTCGGGTAAGCCGCGATTTTCCGACGCCCGGCTCGCCGGCCAGGAAGATCGTGCCGCCGTGCTGCGCCTCCGCGCGATCCAGTGCGGCCGTGAGCATCCCTACTTCGGTGTCACGTCCGACCAGAACCGGGCACAGCGCTGTACTCATGCCCGCCCAAGGTTACCGTCAGTGACATGAGGTGTACAAATGGTGGCAGCCGGTCATGGCAAGACGGGCTCCGCGCCCACATCCCACGCGTAAGGTGCTCGGCAACTGGTACAAACCTGTCACGAAACTGCACTTTTCGCGTGGGAAGTGGCGGGAAGGCTCTGCGCCGGTCGTATGCCAGGCCGCGGGCGTCGCCAGAGCAGGATTCCGCCGCTGAGGGCTGCGAGCGCCGATGCCAGGGCGACCATCTCCCAGCCGTGCCGGTACGCATTCAGGGTCGCGCTTGTCCCGTGCGGCGTGCCGAGCACGGCGACGAGCGCAGCGACGCCAATCGCCAGGCCGACCTGCCGCAGCATCGTGACGACGGCGGAGCCGGTGGCGAACGACTGCGGCGGTAGAGCCGAGGTAGCCGAGCCCATCAGAGTGGGCAGGGTCAGGCCGACACCGACGCCAGTAAGGAGCATGCCGCCGAGTGCCTCGCCGACGTAGTCGGGCGTGGCGCCGATCGCCAGCGCCCACCAGGCCGCTCCCGCGGCGAACGTCACGGCGCCCGCCGCGATCACGAGCCCGGGTCCGAAGCGCGCGATGAGCCGGCCGGCGACCGCGAAGGAGAATAGCGGCACCATCAGCGGGCCTGGTGCGATCGACAAGCCCGTGATCAGTGCAGACCAGCCCCAGACGTCCTGCGTGAAGAGCACCCGCGACAGCAGCATGGCGCCGAAGGCGACCGAGAACACGATCGCGACGACGCTGGACCCGGTGAACGTTCGGGAAGCGAACAGGCGGCCGTCGATGAGCGGATTCCGGTGGCGCGCACAGTGCAGGCCGAACAGGCCGAGGACAACGACAGCACCCGCCAGGCAGGCGATAGTGGCGGCTGAGCCCCAGCCCCAGTCGTTTCCCTGAACCAGGCCCAGTGACAGGGCCGATACGCCGGCCGTAACCAGGACCGCCGCCAGCGTGTCGGGCCGGGACACCGGGTGACCGGCAACCCGCGGCAACCGCCGCCAGCCGACGACGAGGGCGGCGATGCCGACCGGAACGTTGACCAGGAAGACCCAGCGCCAGCTCACCGCGACCAGCAGCCCGCCGACGACGGGCCCGAGAGCCGCGGCGAGGCCACCCACTGCAGTCCAGGCCCGGACGGCGCCGTGTCGACGGTCCGGGGCAGTCGTCGCGAGCACGAGCGACAGTGACGTCGGCGTGAGCAGCGCGGCACCGGCGGCCTGGACCACCCGGAAGGCCACGAGCATCGCCAGGTCGCTGGCGGCCCCGCAGGCCGCGGAGGCCACGGTAAAAATGAGCACGCCCAGCAGGAAGCCGTTCTCGCGCCGCCGGCTCTCGGACAGCCGTCCGAACAGGACGAGCAGGGCCGCGTAGACGATCGCGTAGGCGTTCAGTACCCAGGACAGGCTGGCGAGATTGCTGACCCGCAGTTCCCGAGCCATGTCGGGCAGCGCCACGTTGACAATGAACAGGTCCAGGCTGGCCAGCACGACCCCGGCGCAGACGATCACGAGGACAGTGGCAGGCGAAGCGTCAGCGCGGCGGCGCAGCAGTGAGTGCATCAGGAGGTACTCCGCAGTCGAAGCTGGCTATGGGAAGCTATAGTCAGACAGTAACAGCCTGACTTCGGTCATCACAAGTCAGCTAGGATTAGTACCGTGCCGGATTTCACCATGACTCTGACAGGACGGCTCGATCCGCGCTCCGGCTGGCGGGCAGCCCAGTGCCCGATCGCGAGAGCGCTCGACGTCGTCCATAACCGCTCGGCCTTCCTCATCCTGCGCGAGGCCTTCTACGGAACGACGCGCTTCGACGACTTCGGCGCGAGGGTCGGCATCAGCGAGTCGGTCGCGGCGGCGCGCCTTAAGGACCTAGTCGCAGCCGGCCTGCTCGAGCAGCAGCCGTACCGCGATCCGGGCGAGCGCACGCGGCAGGAGTACCGGCTGACCGAGATGGGCGCCGACTTCCTCCCCGTCCTGGCCGCCATGATGCAGTGGGGCGAGCGATGGCTCGGGCCGGCCCGCGTCCGGATGCAGCACCACGACTGCGGCGGCGACGTGCGCGCCGAGGTCCGGTGCGCCAGCGGCCACGAGCTCACGCCGGGTGACATCGACCTGGTGCTAGATACCCCGGACTCGGCTCGCAGCTGATCCCGCGTGTCCGCGGCGAACTTTCCCGGCGGACGCAGCAGCGGCCGACCGGTCGCGCGTCACATGCTCCGCACTGGTCACGTGTTTGCTACAGTGCCGATAAGCCTAGTAATTCGCTCGGCTTTATAGGCTACGACGCGCGGAACGGAGATCTCGGGATGGCTGACACGGGAATCCGGGCAATCAGGCCGGCCGGCAGTGCTGTGTGCGGGACCGAGGTGAGCCGGCGCAAGCTCAGCCTGCTGCGCCTCGGGGAGCTGGCGCAGTCGACTGCGGACGCCGAGCATGCCTGGCGGCCAGTTGTCCGGTTCAGACCACACGAGCGATGGTTTCACCGGCTGGATCTCACCGAGGACTACGAGATCTGGCTGCTGAGCTGGCTACCCGGCCAGCACACCGGATTTCACGACCACGGCGACGCGCACGGCGCGTTTGCCGTAGCCGACGGCGAGCTCCGCGAGACGCTGGCGGCGCCTGGCAGCCGGCGTATCGTGGAGCGCGTCGCGCGGCATCGCTCAGTCACTCGCTTCGGCCGGCGGCACCTGCACGACGTCGGCAATGTCACCCTGGAGCCTGCCGTGAGCGTCCACGTCTACTCGCCACCGCTGTCCGCCATGCGCCGGTATCAGATGACCGACACCGGACTTGAGCTCGTCGCGACCGACCGCGCGGAGCAGGACTGGTGACGCGGCCAGCAGGCGCGAAGACCATCGACCAGGTGCTGGCGGAGGCCAGAGCACGGCTGGTCCGGCTTGGCCCGCTGGAGGCCCGGCAGGCGGCGAGCGCCGGGGCCGTACTCGTGGACATCCGCCCGCAGGCGCAGCGGCGTGCGGAGGGCGAAATCCCCGGTTCGCTCGTCGTCGAGCGCAACGTGCTCGAGTGGCGATTCGACCCGCAGTCCCCTGCGCGACTGCCCGTGGCCGGCTATGACCTCTTCGTCGTCGTCTTCTGCTCGGAGGGCTACACCTCGAGCCTTGCCGCGGCGTCACTCCAGGACCTCGGGCTGCACCGTGCCACGGACCTGGCAGGCGGATTCCGGGCGTGGGAGGCTGCCGGTCTCCCCGTAACCCGGACGACGTGCACAACGCCGTGACCGGCACCGCGCCGTGATGGCCGGCGCGAACTAGGGAGCCACGACGTGGACCTCAGGATGGCCACTGACGCCGGGCATCGCGGCCGGCCGAACGAGGACTTCACCGGGGCTGTCCCTGGTGCCGTCGTGCTGCTGGATGGTGCCGGCATCCCCGGAACCGAGTCCATCTGCCGTCACGGCGTCGCCTGGTACACCCATCGCCTCGGCGGCGCGCTGCTGGGCCGCCTGTCCCGCGACGACCAACGAGACCTGGCCGAGGTCCTCGCAGCCGCTATCGACGAGCTCGCCGCCGACCATCGCGGCACCTGCGACATCACGAACCCGAGCAGTCCGCAGGCAACCGTGGCGATGATCCGTACATCTGGTGAGCAGCTCGACTATCTGGTTCTCGCCGACTGCTTCGTCATAGTCAGTCAGACCCGCGGCAGCCCCCTGGTCATGACCGACGAGCGCGAGGTGACGGCCCGCCGCATCTGCTTGGCGCCGCTCGCGGGCGTTGCTCACGGGACCGCGGAGTACGAGTCCGTCCGGGACGAGTGCATCGCGGCACTGCAGGCTAGACGGAACCGGGACGGCGGTTACTGGATCGCCAAGGACGATCCGCGCGCGGCCGAGCACGCAGTCTCGGGCAGCTATCCGCTTCGCGGGCTCGACAGCGCCGCGCTGCTCAGCAATGGCGCCAGCCGGATTGTCAGCCCCTACGCCGTGACCAGCTGGCCCGGCGTCCTGGAGTTGCTCGGGGCCGAGGGGCCAGGCGAGATCATTCGCCGCGTGCGGCAGGCCGAGGCTGACGATTCCGGGGATCCGGCTGCCGCTGTCCCGGATGACGCCACCGTCGCCTACTGGCGCCTGAGTCGATAAAGGCTGGCTTCGCGCCTTCACCGCGAGGCTTCTTCATGGCCTGCCTCCACCGAATCCCGCCTGGCTGCGCCGGTCAGGGCCGGTGCAGCCACTGCAGCATGTCCGCAGGCGCCAGGCTCGCCGCTCGCGAGTAGTAGTGGGCCAGCTCGTCGTCGGTCAGCAGTTCCTGCCCGGCGCCGGAAGTACCACGCCGGAAGAAGGCCACCGGGCTCTTCAGGATCTGCCCGGAGCCGGTGATCTTCGCCGCGGACTCCCGCATGCTGGCGAACGTGGCCGCCTGCACCAGCGCCGGCCAGGCTGACTCGGGCACAGCGATCGCCAGCCGGGCAGCAAGCTGGCGCATCTGGTTCTCCAGATCGGCACTGAGGTCGGCGTAGTGCAGGAGCACGATATTCGGCGCTGACCTCCGCGCCCAGGCGTCTGAGTCGTGCCAGAGCACGCCGCGGATCGAGTCCATCTCCTCGTGCGGGCTCGCGTCGTTACGGATCCAGTCGAGCAGCCAGTCCCGAACCGGCTTGTGCGGCCGGACCTGCTCCTCGATGGCCGGCTGCCCGGTTGCCTGCTCGACGAGCTGCCGTTGCCGGGCCCGGTCGATGTTCTGTCCCTGGTAGTACAGCGAGACCGCGGAGTCGAGCGGGTGCCGGCCGATGACAAGGTAGGTCGCGCGCGGATCGAGAGGGATCCCGTCCAGTGGCGTGTGTGTCTTGACGAACCGGCGGTGCTGCTGAGCCTCAAGCCGCGCGACGACCTCATCCCTGGGCCGCGTGAGCCGGTCCAGCCACGGCGAGAATCTGCCGACCGGGCCTTCCAGCTCTGGAGTCTGGAAGATGAGCAGCGCGCAGATCATCTGCACCCAGGTAGTTCCGGTCTTGGACCGGGAGCTGATAACGATGTCGCCGTCCCGGAACGGAAAGCCGCGCCAGCGGCCGCTGTCCTCGTCGGCCGACGTGTACCGGACTACGTCATCTGCCACTGGTCGTCGCTTGCCGGCGGTCAGTCGTCGATCGCCTGGTAGGCGGCCGTCAGGAAGTCGAGGCGCATGGACAGCGACGGTGGCTCGTACGACCGCTGGATCATCAGGAGTGCGGTCATGTCCTCGGCAGGGTCGTTGTACCAGACGGTTCCGTGCCCCCCGTTCCATCCGTAGCTCCCGACCGAGGGTCCGAGGTGCGTGCGCCTGGTACGCACCGAGACTCCGAAACCCCAGCTGAGGTCATCCCCTGCGCCGACCAAATATCCCGGCCCGAACTCGGGAACCGCTTTCTGCTCTGGCGTCAGGTGGTCGCTGGTCATCAGCGTGACCGACGGCCGCGACAGCACCCGCTCGCCCTGGTGAGCACCGCCGGCCAGTAGCGCCGAGGCGAAGGCCAGGTAGTCTGCGGCGGTCGAGACGAGCCCGCCGCCACCTGACTCGAACGTCGGCGGACGGCTCCAGTACCCGTCGGGGCCGTCTTCGACGACGACTTCACTGGTGGCGTCGTCGCGCTGGTACGCGGTCGCCAGCCGGCTGATGCTTTCCGGGGCCACACTGAAGTCGGTGTCGTTCATGCCCAGCGGCTCGCAGATCCGCTCGCGCAGTGCGTCCCGCAAGGACATGCCCGTAGCACGGGCAATGAGCACGCCGGTCACGTCGGCGGCGATGTGGTACATCCAGCGCTCACCCGGCTGGTAGACCAGCGGAAGCGCGCCCAGACGTCGAATCCACTCGTCCGGCCGCTGCTCGGGCTGGTCGCTCTGGAGTGCAGTCAGCGCGTCGGCGATCGGGACCGTTCCCGGCTCAGCGTCGGCCATGCCGGTGCCGAAGGTGTACGTGAGCAGATCCCGCAGCGTTACCGGGCGGTTCGCCGGCACCGTGTTGTCCAGCGGCCCGTCTGGATCCGCGAGCACTCTCATGTCCGCCAGTTCCGGGAGAACCGGGTCGACCGGGTCGTCGAGGCGCAGCGAGCAGTCCTCCACTAGCGTCATCGCGCAGGCACCCACCACCGGCTTGGTCATCGAGGCCAGGCGGCAGATCGTGTCGGCGGCCATCGGCGTACGCGAGCCTTCGCCCTCGAAGGCCAGATTGCCCGTTGCCTGGATGTGGACCTCGCCATGACGCGCGACGATTGCGACCGCGCCCGGGACGTAGCCGGCATCGACGTAACGCTCCAGCACCCTTCGCACCAGGCCCAGACGTTTCGGCGAGAAGCCACCCCTAGTCACCCAGTCCCTGGCCTCCTTCTGCCCCGCGCTGACCCGGCCGGAGCCATCAGCGCACTCGCCGCCGACACTACGCCGGTGGCGTCACGGGCGGCATCAGGGTTCACGTGCAGGACAGGCAGCAGGAGGCGCAGCATTAGGCATGTGCGAACCCACGTGGCGCTGCTGCGAGGTATCAACGTCCTCGGCCGCAACAAGGTTGCGATGACAGATCTCCGGGATGTTGCTGCCGCCCTCGGGCACCGAGAGGTGATGACGTACATCCAGAGCGGAAACGTGGTGTTTGTCGCCTCCGCCACTTCCGCCGACGAAGCTGCCATCGCCAACGCTTTCGAGGCTGCCGTCGCCGAGAGATTCGGGGTGCGGCCAGCCGTCGTGGTTCTGTCGCGCGCACAGCTGCAGCAGGTCATCAGCTCCAATCCGTTCCGGCAGGTCATCGACCCCAGAACCTTGCACGCTGTCTTCTTGCGAGAGACTCCGGGCGCCCAGGGAATCAGTGCGGTGTCGGCCGCCGTCGAGCGCGCGCGGGCGAAGGGAAGCCGGGACGATGCTCGCGTCATCGGCCGCGCACTGTACCTGTGGACTCCCGACGGCTTCGCTCCCAGCGCGCTGCGACGCGAGCTCGATCGCGGCGGAACGCTCAGCACGCCGGCGCGCACAGGTACCGCCCGGAACTGGGCGACCGTCCAGAAGCTCGTGTCGCTTCTGGATCAGTAACTGGCCAGGCCATGCGGGCGTCCCGTGACGTCGAGGCCGAGGGCCGGGACTATCGACCCTGGCCGGGTCTTGCCCGGGCCGCTTAGATGGACGAGACAGGGCCGGGGCCGGACGGGTCTCGGTGGCACGTCAAGGAGGCGGAAGCCATGACTGATGCAGGTTCGCCGGGATTGACCGTCGTGGTCGGCATTGACGGCTCAGCGGGATCGCGAGTAGCGCTGAAGTGGGCAGCCGGGTATGCCGCCGCGACCGGCGCGACGATCCGGGCCGTTAACGCGTGGCATTATCCGCCAGCCGGACCGCTGCCTGCCGGAGTCCAGCCGAAAGTGATCGACGACGAGGTCCGCGCGGACAGGCAGGCGACAGTGGACGGGGTCGTGACCGAGGTCTTCGGATCGGCCGACCCGGCTGGGGTGACGACCGTCATCGCCTACGGGCATCCGGCGCCGGTCCTCGTCGAGGAGTCCGCGGCTGCCGACCTGCTCGTGGTCGGCCACCGTGGTCACGGCGCATTCACCGGGATGCTGCTCGGGTCGGTCAGCATTCACTGCGTCACCAGCGCTCGCTGTCCCGTCGTCGTGGTCCGCGACGATCAGGACTAGTGCCCTGGGGAGACGACACGATGACGACCCTCACTGACCTAGATGCTCTGGACACCGAGCAGGTAAGCAAACTTGACCGGTACTGGCGTGCTGCCAACTACCTGTCAGCGGGCCAGATCTACCTGATGGACAACCCGCTGCTGACCGTCCCGCTGGAGCCCGCGCACATCAAGCCGCGGCTTCTGGGTCACTGGGGAACGACGCCCGGCCTGAACTTCATCTGGGCGCACCTGAGCCGGGCCATCAGCCAGCATGATGTGCCGATGATGATCGTCATCGGGCCCGGCCACGGCGGCCCGGCCGCGCTGGCGAATACCTGGCTCGAGGGCAGCTACAGCGAGGTCTACCCCAGCGTTCCGCGGGACGCGCTCGGCATGCAGCGGCTGTTCCGTCAGTTCTCGTTTCCGGGCGGCGTTCCCAGCCACGTGTCGCCTGAGACGCCCGGCTCCATCCACGAAGGCGGGGAACTCGGCTACTCGCTGTCGCACGCGCACGGCGCGGCGTTCGACAATCCGGATCTGATCGTCACCTGCGTCGTCGGCGACGGCGAGGCGGAGACAGGACCGCTGGCGGCGAGCTGGCACTCCCACCGGTTCCTGAATCCGGCAACCGACGGCGCCGTGCTGCCCGTGCTGCACCTGAACGGGTACAAGATCGCCAACCCGGCCGTGCTCGCGCGATTGCCCGAGGATGAACTGGATGCCGTGCTTCGCGGCTACGGCTACGAGCCGGCTTACGTGACTGGCCAGCACGGCCACGTTCCTCATCTGGAGATGGCCGCGACGATCGACGCGGCGATCGCGCGGATCCGCGTCATCCAGAGTCAGGCGCGAGCGGGCCAGGTTCAGCCCAGCGTCCGCTGGCCGATGATCGTCATGCGGACGCCGAAGGGCTGGACGGGGCCAGTCGAAGTCGACGGTCTGCCCGTCGAGGGGACGTGGCGAGCTCACCAGGTCCCGCTCGCGGAGGTCCGGACGCGGCCCGAGCACCTGCGGCAGCTCGAGCAGTGGCTGCTGTCCTACCGGCCGCGGGAGTTGTTCGGCCCGGACGGCAGCCCCTATGAGGACTTCCTGAGCTTCGTGCCGGACGGCGACCGCCGGCTCGGCGCGACACCGCATGCGAACGGCGGCGTGCTGCTGCGTGACCTCGCCCTGCCGGACTTCCGCGGCTACGCGGTACCGGCGGAGGTGCCGGGCGCCACGGTGTCCGAGGCGACGCGCGTGCTGGGCGGGATGCTCCGCGACGTGATGACTCTCAACGCGCAGACGCGCAACTTCCGGGTTGTCGGACCGGACGAGACGGAGTCCAACCGGCTCGGCGCGCTGCTGGAGACGACAGGCAAGACCTGGGAGGAGGAAATGCTGCCCGTCGACATCAACCTGGCCGCCGACGGCCGGGTGATGGAGATCCTGTCCGAGCACACCTGCCAGGGATGGCTCGAGGGTTACCTGCTGACCGGGCGACACGGCCTGTTCTCCTGCTACGAGGCGTTTATCCACATCGTCGACTCGATGTTCAACCAGCACGCCAAGTGGCTGAAAGTCTCGCGTCAGCTGCCCTGGCGGCAGCCAGTCGCCTCCCTGAACATCCTGCTGACCTCGCACGTCTGGCGCCAGGACCACAACGGGTTCAGCCACCAGGACCCGGGGTTCATCGACCACGTCGTGAACAAGAAGGCCGAGGTGATCAGGGTCTACCTGCCGCCGGATGCGAACACGCTGCTGTCCGTCGCTGATCACTGCCTGCGCAGCCGGGACTACGTGAACGTGATCGTCGCCGGGAAGCAGCCCAGCCCCACCTGGCTGGACATGGACGCGGCGATCCTGCACTGCAGCCGGGGCGCGGGCATCTGGCAGTGGGCAAGCAGCGACGGCGACGGCGTCGATCCCGATGTCGTGCTTGGCTGCGCTGGTGACGTGCCCACGCTGGAGGTGCTGGCCGCCACCGACGTCCTGCGCCGCGAGATGCCCGACCTGAAGGTGCGGGTGGTAAACGTCGTCGACCTGATGCGCCTGCAGCCGGACAGCGAGCATCCGCACGGCATGAGTGACGCGGAGTTCGACGCGCTGTTCCCGCCGGAGACGCCGGTGATCTTCGCCTACCACGGCTATCCGTGGCTGATCCACCGGCTCACCTACCGGCGGGCCGGACACGACAACTTCCACGTCCGCGGCTACAAGGAGGAAGGCACGACCACCACTCCGTTCGACATGGTGGTCATGAACGACATGGACCGGTTCCATCTGGTCATGGACGTCATCGACCGCGTGCCCGGTCTCGCCAGCCAGGCGGGCCAGCTTCGCCAGCAGATGGTGGACACTAGGGCCCGGCACCACGCCTGGACCCGGGAGCATGGCGAGGACCTGCCGGAAGTGACCGACTGGACCTGGTCCGGGCCGGATCAGTGACCGCACTCATCCCGGCAGACGGGCGGACGAGCACCCGCCCGCTGGTCATCGTGAACGCCGGCTCCAGCAGCCTGAAGGTCAGCGTGCTCAGGCCCGACGACACTGTCGCCGCCGCCCTGGAACTCGACCGGTGGGATGGCAGCCCGGATCACCCGAAGGTAGTCGCCTTCCTGCGCGCAGCGCGCGACGGCGCTGTGGCGGTCGCTCACCGTGTCGTCCACGGCGGGCGCAGGTTCCGCGAGGCGACCCGCATCGACGATCAGGTCATCGCCGGCATCAGCGAGCTGACCGACCTCGCTCCCCTGCACCAGCCGCGAGCACTCGCGGGCATCAAGGCTGCTCAGGCTGCGCTGCCGGGTGTGCCCGGCGTGGCGTGCTTCGACACCGCCTTCCACGCGGGATTGCCTGAGGCTGCCGCGACTTACGCGCTGCCACGTTCCTGGACCGATACGTTCGGCGTGCGCCGGTTCGGCTTCCACGGGCTGTCGCACAGCTATGCCGCGCGGCGGGCAGGGCTCCTTGCGGGCAAGGACCCGGGCGAGCTGCGGATCGTCACGTGTCATCTCGGTGCCGGGGCTTCGCTGGCGGCCGTGCTGCGCGGTAAGTCCGTCGACACGACGATGGGGTTCACTCCGCTTGAAGGGCTGGTCATGGCTACCCGGAGCGGCAGCGTCGATCCCGGGCTGCTTATCTGGCTCCAGCAGCACGGTCAGGCCAGCGTCTCGGATCTGGCGACTGTGCTGGAGACGGAGTCCGGGCTCGCCGGCCTGTCCGGGCATCGCGGCGGCGACATGCGCGACATACTGGTGGCGGCCGCAGCCGACGACCAGCCCGCACGCCTGGCCGTCGCTGTCTACCTGCACCGGCTCCGCAGAGAGATCGCCGCCATGGCGGCGGCCATGGACGGCCTCGACGTGCTGGTATTCACTGGCGGCGTGGGCGAGCACAGCCCGCAGATCCGGGCGCGGGCCGCAGCTGGTCTCGGATTCCTCGGCGTCACCATCGACCAGACGCGAAACGAGGCCACCGCCGACGCGGATATCTCCGGGCCCGGCCCCGTCCGGGTGCTGGTCATTACCGCCAGGGAAGACATCGAGATGGCGCGCCAGACACGCGCCCTGCTGGCACCGTGACACAAGCGCTACCAGAGCTCTGGAGGCAGAGATGACCGACGCCGACGATCCCGCGACGGACCTGGGCAGGCGGATCGCCGAGCAGCGCCAGCGTGCCGGGCTCACGATCGACGAAGCGGCCGAGCGGGCCGGGATGGCCGCTGGCTACCTGGGCTACCTTGAGTCCAGCCCGGCTCCGAACCCTGGCCAGGCCACGCTGACAAGGCTCGCGGCGGCACTCGGCGTATCGCCGGGCATGCTTTCCGGCGCGGGCATGAACCTTCCGCCGGGGCAGCGCCAGGCGGCCGACAACCCTGTCCTGCACAAGCTCAGCGAGGCCGAGTGCAAGGCGCGGATCGCTCCCGGCGGGGTCGGCCGCTTTCTCTTCGTCGAGGCGGGCCGGGGCCCGGTCGCGATTCCGGTCAACTACCGGATGGACGGCGATGACGTCGTGTTCCGGACCGCGAGCGAGGGCAGCATCGCCGGGAACGTCGGCGAGCAGGCCGTGTCGTTCGACGTCGACCACCTGGACGAGACGCTCAGCGAGGGCTGGAGCGTTGTCCTGACGGGGACAGCACGCGTCATCACCGACCCGGCCGAAAGGGAACATGCAGCCGCGCTGGGCATCGCGCCCTGGGCGGGCGGCGACAGAGACACCTACATCCGGCTGACGCCGCGCGAGATGACCGGCCGGAGCATCCGCGTGACCGGGCAGGCCGCTAGCTCTGCCGAGCCAGGAAGTCGTCCGCAGCATCACTGATCGCGGCTCGATGTGTGCAAGACCCGATTCAGGAGGGGTGTCCTCAGGTCAACCGTTAAGAGGGCAAGCGCGTCGTATCACTGTCCTTCAGGACCCGCGCCGATTCCCTTCTGCGAAAGAGGACCGATGACCCAGCCCTCCGACCCGGGCTTTGAGCAGGCTCGCGCCAGTGCCGTCCCGTCGCCGGGTCCATACGAGCAGGCCGCTCCGCCGCCCGCTGGCGGATATGGCTACGAGCAGCAGGGAACCGCAGTAGCGACAGCGGACATGTACACCGACCCGGCGAGCGGCATTGTGCTGCCAGCTGGCGTCCAGCTCGCGAGCAGCGGGCGCCGCATCGGCGCGTTCTTCCTGTCGATTCCGCTTGTCATCGTCACTCTGGGCATCGGGTACGCGATCTGGGGCCTGATCGTGTGGGGCCGCGGTCAGACTCCTGCACTCCAGGTTCTCGGAATGCGGTGCTGGCGGCCCGAGACCGGTCGCACGGCCGGCTGGGGATGGATGTTGCTGCGGGAGACGATTGGCCGGATCGTCGAGAACATCCTGAGCATCATTACCGAGATCGTGTCGCTGATCCTCATGCTGAGTACCAAGGATCGCAAGACGCTGCACGACATGGTCGCTGGCACAGTCGTTCTGTACGACCCGGACAAGGTTCTGCAGCGCAGGTCCGCATAGACGCTGCTCTGGTGCGTCCTGGTTCGGCACCAGTCTCCGCTGGCTAGTTCGAGGCGTTCCCGCAGTAGCCGGACATCGCTCTCTTGACACATTCCAATAGCGGAATATGTTTGGTTTCGTGGCCCGCGCCTCCACGACCTCGGATGTCTTCAACGCGATTGCCGAGGCGGGCCGTCGCGAGATCCTGGACCTCCTGATAACAGGCGAGAAGGCGGTCGGTGCGATCGTGAACGACCTCTCGATGTCCCAGCCCCAGGTTTCCAAGCATCTGCGGGTGCTCAGCGAGGTAGGACTCGTCACCTTCAGGGCAGAAGGGCGCCGTCGGCTGTACCACCTGGAATCCGCGCGCCTTCGGCCGATGCACGACTGGCTGGCCAAGTACGAGCAAGCGTGGAATGACCGGCTCGACCGGATGGACGACTACCTCCAGGAGCTACAACAAGAAGGAGAGCCGCAGTGACACTCAATCGGCATGGATCGGCAGGCTTATGTCTGAAATCAGAGCAGCTTGTCGAGCGTGACCGGCAGGTCGCGGATGCGCCTGCCGGTCGCGTTGTAGATGGCGTTCGCTACTGCTGCACCGACGCCGGTGATGCCAATCTCGCCGATCCCACGTGCCCCCATCGGGGCATGCGGATCAGGGATGCCGGTCCAGATCACGTCGATGACCGGCACGTCCAGGTGCACAGGCACGTGATATTCGGCGAGGCTCGGATTCATGATCCGTCCGGTGCGCTCGTCGAACAGCGTCTGTTCAGTCAGCGCGAGTCCCAGGCCCATGACGATCCCGCCCCGGAACTGACTCGCCGCCGTCTTGGCGTTGAGGATCCGGCCGCAGTCGAACGAGCCGAGGAAGCGCGACACGCGCGTCTCCCCCGTGACCGCGTTCACTCGCACCTCGCAGAACTGCGCGGCATACGAGTGCATCGAGTATTCCTGCATCTCGAGCACCTTCGGCGCATCCGCCTCCGCGACCAGCTCATCCCGCCCGGCTCGGCGCAGGATCGACACGTAGCTCTCGTACCGGTCAGGTTCTCCTAGCTCGCACAGGCCTCCGTCGCGTGCCTCGACCTGGTCCGTCCTGAGGCCCGCGAGCGGTGACCCGTTGCCCGCGAGCTTCAGCATGTCCTCGAAGAAGATCTCGCTTGCCGCGATCACCGACGCCCCGATCGAAGCGGTCTGCGATGAGCCTCCCGCCACCGCTCCGGTCGGCAGGGATGTGTCGCCGTAGTCGAACCGCACCTGATCGAGCCTCAGGCCAAGCCGGTCGGCCACGTGCTGCGCATGCACGGTGGCGGTGCCCATCCCCATCTCGTGCATCGCGCTGGAAACGACAGCGTCACCGTCAGCGGTGAGGCGAATCCGCGCCGCGCTGGGGAAGCGGTAATAGGGGTAGGTACCTGTCGCGACGCCCATGCCGATCAGCCAGTCGCCGTCGCGCTGCGATCGCGGCGTGGCCGACCGCTGGTCCCAGCCGAACCGCGCGGCGCCCTTTGCATAGGCCTCGAGCAGATGCCGGGAGCTGAACCGGCTGCCGGTCGTGGGATCCTGGGCCGGCTCGATCCGCCGGCGCAGCTCGATGGGATCCAGCGTCATAGCCTCGGCCAGTTCGTCCAGAGCGCTCTCCAGCGCGAAGGTGCCGACGGATTCCCCAGGGGCGCGCATGAACGTGTTAGGGCACATGCTCATGTCTGCCACCTCCTGCGCCACCGTGATCGCGTCGGCGGCATACAGGCGGCGCGCGGGGAAGGTGAACTGCTCGGGACAGTTGTTGTGCGACGTCATCGCCGCGACGCCGGTGTGGATCAGCGCCGCGAGTGTGCCGTCGGACCTGGCGCCGAGCGCGACGCGCTGCTCCGTGGTGGTGCGGCCGCCGACGAGGCGGAAGACACCCTCGCGCGAGAGCACGATCCGCACCGGTCGGCCGGCCAGCTTCGACGCGGCACTGGCAAGGATCTGATGATCCCACAGGCACTTCCCGCCGAAGCCGCCGCCGACATAAGGCGAGATCACTCGGACCTGATCGTCTTTCAGCCCGAACATGCCAGCGATCGTCGACGCGGTCGCGTTCACGAGCTGGCTCGCGTCATGGATAGTGAGTCTCTCGCCCTCCCATTCAACGGTTGCGGCGTGCAGTTCGATGGCGTTGTGGTTGTGCCGGGGCGTCCGGTATGTGTGGTCGACTACCACCGCCGCGTCGGCCAGCGCCGCCTCGGCATCGCGGATCTTCAGCTCGGCTGGCTCGCCGAGAATCGACTCCGGCTGGTGCGAGTGACCTTTGGCGGCCTCGAAGGAGGTGACCGCTGGCTCGGCGTCGTAAGCGACCTCGACCAGCGTGGCCGCGTGATCGGCCTGTTCTTGACTCTCGGCGAGCACCACAGCTACTGCCTCGCCGTTCCAGTGGATCCTCGCGTCCTGCATGACCGGCAGGCTGCTCGGCCCGGCGGCCGTCGGCGACGAGCCGAACAGCGCGGGCGGATTCATCCGCGGCGCGTTCTTGTAGGTCATGACCAGAACGACGCCCGGCGCGGCCTCGGCAGCGGCAGTGTCGATGCGCGCTATCCGACCACGCGCGATCGTGCTATAAACCAGGGCGGCGTAGGTCAGCCCCGCCATCGCCACCTCGGCGGCGAAACGCGCCTTTCCCTGCACTTTCAGCGGGCCATCGACGCGAGAAACAGGTGCGCCGATCAGGCCGTGCTTGCGGATGAGCGGATCGGGCGTACCAGCCAGCCATGCCTCCGGGTCCAGCCCGGCTGCGGTCTGCGTCGTCACAGGCGCGCCGTTCCGAGGATTCTTCATGGCTGCGTTCCTGCGAGCTCGGCCAGAACGGCACCGATCGTCCGTCTCGCTAGTTCGATCTTGAAGCTGTTGTCTCGCAGCCCGGACGCCTCCGCCAGCTCGGCTTCGGCAGCGGCGCTGAAATTCGCCGCGGTTGCGGGGCGGCCCCGTAGCGCCTGCTCTGCTCTCCGCGCACGCCATGGTTTCGGCGCGACTCCGCCGAACGCCAGCCGGGCGTCGCGGACCTGGCCGTCGGACACATCGAGCGCCGCCGCCACCGAGACGAGGGCGAAAGCGTAGGAGGCACGGTCGCGGACCTTGCGATAGGCCGATCGCGCGCCGAACGGCAGCGCGGGTACTTCGACCATGGTGATGAGCTCATAGGGCTTCAGCACAGTCTCGACGTCGGGCCGGCTGCCGGGCAGCTGGTGAAGATCGATCAGGGGTATCGTCCTGGCGCCGTCGGGACCATCGGTGTGCACGATCGCATCGAGAGCGACCATCGCGACGCACATGTCAGATGGATGGGTAGCGATGCAGGCCGGAGAGCCGCCCAGGATCGCATGCATCCGGTTGAAGCCGTCGATCGCGTCGCAGCCTGCCCCCGGCACGCGCTTGTTGCAGCGCGCGGCGTGATCGTAGAAATAGGTGCACCGTGTGCGCTGGAGGATATTGCCACCGACTGTCGCCATGTTGCGGATCTGGCCGCTGGCGCCAGCCAGAACAGCACGCGCCAGCATCGGGTAACGCTGGCGCACCATCCGGTTCTCCGCCAGCGCGGTGTTGCTGGCTGCCGCGCCGATGAACAATCCGCCTTGGGGGTTTACGTCGATTCCTGCGGGCAGGCCCATCACGTCGACGAGGGCCTCGGGCTGCTCCACCGTCGCCCGCATCAGGTCGACAAGGTTGGTGCCGCCGCCAAGGTATCTGGCTCCGGGAGTTGTCTCGGCAAGCCGGAGCGCATCGGCCACGCCGCTGGCGCGCGCATAGGTGAACGGCTTCATGCTGACACCTACCCGAAGGTTGCCGTGATCGCCTCGACGATGCCGTTATACGCACCGCAGCGGCACAGGTTGCCGCTCATCCGCTCACGAACTTCGTCATGATCGAGCCTCATTGCCTCGGCCGCGAGGTCTTCGGTCACGAAGCTCGGGAGTCCGCGCTTCAGCTCACCTGCCATGGCCACCGCCGAGCAGAGCTGTCCGGGCGTGCAGTAGCCGCACTGGAAGCCGTCATGCTCGATGAACTCGCTTTGCAGCGGGTGCAGGCCGCCTTCGTCGCCCAGCCCTTCGACAGTCGTAATCACGCGCCCCTGGTACTGGACCGCGAGCGCCAGGCACGAGTTGATCCGCTCCCCGTCGGCGAGCACGGTGCAGGCTCCGCAGGCGCCCTGGTTGCACCCCCTCTTCGTGCCGGTCAGCCCCAGATGATCGCGCAGCAGGTCCAGCAGCGAAGTGCGCGGGTCCGCCGAGAATTCTGTCGTTCGTCCGTTAATGACGATTTCCATCGAAGGCCCCCACACCCTCGGAGCGCAGCAGAACGGACATCGCTTCCGGATCCCGTCACACGCGCGATGGTCCGCGTCTCAGCATGCCCGAGGTAGCGGCAGGTCAATCCCGCGCGTCCGGCTGAGGCTCGGCGAGGGCGCTGAGGCCGCGTCGCCAGCTGGATCGCCATCCCCACGCGTGCCGGTCAGGCGTCAGGCGTCAGCTCAATCGCATCGAGGTCGCGGACGGCGTAACGGTGGTGCTCCCACTCCTCCCGCAGGATGACGTGCAGGCAAGACAAGACGGTCTCGGGGTATTCGGGAGCCCACGGGTTCCTGCGGGGAGCGGCCAGGTCGTCCGGCGTGACGGTGGCGAGGAAGTCGCGCACCATGGCGACATGGCCGGCCCGGACGTCGAGTACCTCTGCGTACGACGGAGTAGTCGTCGCGAAGACCGACATGTCGTTGCCGTCGGTCTCGTACTCGGCGTTGGGCTGACCGATGGGGTGGAACGGCTGCTCAATACCCAGGATCGCCCGTCCCAGCCAGGTGTCCGTCGCCATGACAAGGTGCCGCAGCGTCTGCGCGAACGACCACTCGCCGTCCACTAGTACATCGACTGTGTCGGCCGGCATCACCGCCACGCGCTCCAGGGTGGCCGCCCAGGTCCGCTCGAGCGCGGTCCAGGCGGCGCGCAGGCCTTCCGGGTCTGTGGCGCGCCGGCCAGCGCGGCCGGGAAAGCGGCGGTTCAGCTCCGCCTCGACGAGCGGGATCACGTCCACGCCGTTGACGCGCAAGAAGCTCTCGCTGTCGAAGAGCCAGGGTGCGTCGATGTCCGTCCCCGCCACCTCGACTGCGCGCATCACGACACCGGACAGGTTAGTTCTGCAGAACCGGGCGCCGCGCAGGTCCGCGTCGACGAATCTCGCTCCCAGGAGGTCGTCAGACCCAGTGAAGGTTGCCACGTCTCTAGCTAGCGATGACGTCGAATTCGTTGCCCTCGGGATCGGCGAGGGTAACCCAGTGGCGGTGGGCGTTGATCTCGTTAAGCCTGGTTGCGCCAAGCCCGGTCAGCCGGGTGACCTCAGCGTCGAGGTCAGCGGTGATGAGGTCGAAGTGCATGCGGTTCTTGACGGTCTTGCTTTCAGGGACCTGGTGGAAGGAGATCCTGGATCCGGGGACGGCCGGATCAGCATTTACGGCGGCGTTGTCGCTGTCGGCTCCGTCGGCGACCGTACGGCCGAGAGCCGCAGCCCAGAAGCTTGCCGCGGCGCGGGCATCGCGGGCGTCGAAGCTGACGGCAAACACTTGGCTGGACATGATGAGAGCCTTCCTGTCGCATGACATCTGCCGCGGTGCCTGTCAGGTGCTGCAAGAACAGCAGAGGGCGCCCGCATCCAAGCGGAGCGTATCCCCCGGCTCCCGCCGTGGTGGCGCCGGACCGTGGGTGTGGTGTGGCAGGCTCGCAAGCACCGTGACAATTCCTTAAGCCGGCATTGACAGGAGAAGTAAATGCCTCGGACAGGACTTATCGATCACGTCGGTATCGGTGTCCCCGACCTCGCAGCTGCCAAGCGGTATTACGACGAGCTCATGCCGATCCTGGGGCTGCGGGCCTGGTTCCCGACAACGGCAGCCGGAGAGTTTAACTACGGCCCCGATGGCGCCGCCGGTTCTCAGATCTTCTTCTACCAAGCACTAGAACCTGGGCCTTACTCGCGCCATGGGACCGGTCTCCAGCACCTGTCGTTCATGGTGTCGGGCCGCGCCACCGTCCGCGAGGCCTACGACTGGGCGGTTGCTCACGACGCAGAGGTCGTCCATGAACCCCGCGAGTTCCCCGAGTACGGCGAGCACTACGCCACCTACTTTCTCGATCCCCATGGCTTCATGCTCGAGGTTGTCTGCCACGGCCCTGAGGAGACGTGACGACCGCGGCAGCCATCCGCCAGGACGCCGCCGGCTCGTCACTGAATCACGCGAGCAGCAGCCTGAGACATTAGATCTGGCGACGCTTGACTAGCGGTAGGAACAGATCGTCGACGATGGACCGGATACGCACGACCTTAACGGGCTTGAGATCCATGAGAAGGTCGTGGCGCACCAGGTCGAACGGCATGGCGAGGACATCCGACGGGATGCGGTCGACGTCGATCTCACCGCGATCGTGAGCGCGTCGGTAGATGGTCTGGTCGCGCCAGAGTGGCCGGTCGCCGAGGAACTTGTCGCGTGCCTGGGCCGGGGTCAGGCCAGTATCGGCGAGCAGCCCGGAGAAGGCGGCGCCAGCGGCCACTGCGACGAAGCCAGCGCGGGCCTTACTGAACGCGGTCAGCAGGGCGAGCAGATCGCCGCGCAGGTCGCCGGTGTCGCGGACAGCGATCGGGTGAACGTGGCGGTAGTGCTCGAACACGGCGAGCACAAGTTCGTCCTTGTTGGCCCAGCGGCGGTAGAGCACCGCGACGCCAGTGTGGGCGCGGGCGGCTACCGACTCCATGGTCAGGCTCGCGAAGCCGACCTCGACCAGCTCGTCCCAGGCGGCGTCGAGCAGCGCGGACTCGAGTTGCTCGCCGCGGCGGCGGCGGCGGCGGACGTGCTCTGGCGGTGATGAGGTCACGGCTACCCACTTTAGAGATGCTTGCATTTCTTAGCAAGCTTCGGCTATCGTTTTCTGTTAAGAGATGTATACCACTCTTAGAGCTGAGGATGAGCCGATGGCCGGGACGGTTGAACACGCAGACGCTGGGACGAAGCTGGCGCCACCGGTACGCAAAGCGCTGATGGCGCTGATCGTCGGCGGGATCGCCGGGATCCTGGACTCGACGATGGTGACCCTGGCGATCCACACGCTGGTGGTCAAGCTGCACTCGACCGACGGCACGATCCAGTGGGTCACGACGGGCTACCTGCTGGCCGTGACAGTCGCGATCCCTATCACTGGATGGGCGGAGAGCCGGTGGGGCGGCAAGCGCGTCTGGATGTCAGCACTGGCGCTCTTCGTGTTCGGCTCAGTGCTCTGCGCGGCGTCATGGAACGACGCCAGCCTGATCGGTTTCCGGGTGCTGCAAGGCTTCGCCGCCGGTCTGATTTTCCCGCTCATGCAGACGCTCGCGGTGAGGGCCGCAGGCGGGCGCGCCAGCGCCCGGCTGATGGCGGCCGTCAGTCTGCCGATCGCGCTCGGACCGATCCTCGGCCCGGTGATCGCCGGGGTGATCCTCAACTGGCTGAGCTGGCGCTGGCTGTTCCTTGTCAACGTGCCCGTGATCGCCGTCGGGCTAGTGCTTGCATGGCGGCTGCTGCCCGCTGACCGCCCTGGCCGCACGGCCGCTCGCTCACGCCTGGACGTGACCGGCTTGGCGCTGCTCGCGCCGGCGCTGGCCGGTATCCTGCTCGGTCTATCGCAGCTTTCCGAGGACGGCGGGGTCGGCCACACCGGGGTGCTAGTACCGCTGCTGGCCGGGGTCGCGGCACTGGCGGCGTTCACCGTCTGGGCATCTAGGCCGGGCGAGCGTCAGCCGATCGTCGACATCCGCCTGCTACGCCGACGGTCGCTCGGCAGCTCCTCCGCAGTTCTGTTTACCGCCGGCGCGGCGATGTACGCCGGCCTGTTCCTGCTGCCTCTCTACTACCAGCAGCTGCGCGGCGACAGCGTGCTCGACGCGGGGCTGATGATGATCACCCAAGGGGTCGGCGCACTTACAGCTCGCTTCGCGGTCGGCAAGCTGGTCGAGTGGCGTGGAGCACGGACCGTGACGATCGCCAGCTTCCTACTGGCTGGCATAGCCACGGTGCCCTTCGCGCTCGCAGGGCCGGGCACGAGCCTGTGGTGGCTGGGAGCGGTGCTGCTGGTCCGCGGCCTGGGGATCGGGGCGGTGCTGATCCCGCCGATGTCGGTCGCCTACCAGGACATTCAGCCCGCAGATATCCCGCACGCCACCATGAACACCCGCATCGCCCAGCAAGTGGGAGCCTCATTCGGTACCGCGATCGTCGCTGTCGCCCTGCAGTCACTTCTCGTCCACGGCACTTCTAGCGCATTCCGAGGCGCGTTCTGGTGGGCGATCGGCATCACCATCGCAGCACTCATCCCTGCCTTCGCGCTGCCCGCCCGCCGGCCCCCCGGACAGTTGTCTGCCGAAGTCGCGCGGGACTCTGTCACCGCCGAACTGACGTGAGTGGCACGATGACGTGAAGACTCCGATTTCGGAGACTCCAGAGGGGCAAGCAGGAGGAGCATCATGCCGGCTACCAGCGCTCATTTCAATGGCAGCGTCAATCTGGCTGACACCGAAACAGTGATGCGCGAGATCGCCTCTCGAATCCCCGAGGGCGTGCGCCGCGTCCCCGACGGCGAGACCGGCGACGACCGGAACAACTGGATCTTTTACCAGCTACAGCGATTCACCGACAACCCGCACTTCGAGGTCGTACAGGCTGAGGCGGACCCGGAGACCTACGAGACACCCTCGGTCCGGCTGGCAGACGGTGCTGACCCGGCGACCATGACCTGGCCCGACCTCGGCTACGCCGAGGTGTACCAGAAGTCCTACCAGGCCTTCGTCCGGCTGCGCGAGGAAGGCACCATTGCTGCGGGTGCCCGGTTCCAGGTGCAGTACCCCACGCCGCTGGCCTCGATCGGAGCCTACGTGGTCCCCGAGCAGCAGCAACTCGTGCTGCCGTCCTACGAGCGCGCGCTGTTCGCCGATCTGGACCGCCTGGTCGCCGGGATCCCGCACAAGGACTTGGCCGTGCAATGGGACGTCGCGGTCGAGTTCGGTGTCATGGTGGGCGGGTTCGGCCCAGCTGCACCGGAGCTGTTCGACGTAATCGTCGCGAACCTCGTCCGGTGCGTGGACCAGGTGCCCGCGGACGTCCAGGCTGGGCTGCACCTGTGCTACGGCGACTACGGACACCAGCACTTCCGCCAGCCTGAGTCACTGGAGCTGCAGGTCAGGGTGCTGAACGAGGTGGCCGCGGCGGCTGCCAGGTCGGTCAGCTTCGTGTCGTTCACGGTTCCGCAGAATCAGCACGACGAGTCGTACTTCGCGGCGCTAACCGAGCTGACGGTTGGCCGCGAGACCGAGCTGAATTTCGCCCTGGTGCCTTATTACCCTGCTGACCAGCCGGCCGGCACGACGCAAGAGCAGACCCGGCTGATTGACGCTGCCCTCGCGAAAGGCGCGAACGACGACCGTGCGTGGGGTATCTGCACCGAATGCGGAATGGGCCGGGTCGACCGGGCCGACGTACCGACGCTACTAGACCGGTACCGGGAGATCCTGGCCGGCAGTTACTAGCAGCGTCCTTACGTCCTCCGATAGCTATGGCCATCGCCCTGTCTACTAGCCCCGATAAGCGAAACGCTCTGCCAGTCCCGACCGTGTGAGTTCCTCGACCGCGTGCTGGTAGCCAACCTCAATAAGCCCCGTCCCGGCCTTGAAGTCCAGAGCACCCATTGGCGGAAGCCGCGGGCGCAGCAGGAGGTCGACCCGGTCGCTGACGAGCGCCGCGCGCTTGTGGCGGACGCCGGACAAGCCAGTTGACCGGGCGAGGATGTCGAAGATACTTGGGACTGGCCGCCGCGCAAGGCGCGGGTTGAGCCGCTGCGATAGCACCTTCCAGCCAGAAAGTCCGGTGTCAAATGCCGTGGCCGTTATCGGCTCGACGTCGGGGAATAGGTCAACGGCCACTACAGTCCCGTTCCCGACCCGGGCGCGCATGACGCCCACCGGCACGTTATCGAGAGCCGCGCCGTCGACGAGCAGGTCCCCGTCAGCGTATACAGGCGGGAATATGCCCGGCAGTGACAGGCTGGCCCGCACCGCCTGCCACAGCACGCCTCGCTCATGGATGACCTCCTCGGCCCGGGTCAGGTTGGCGGAAATGCAGAAGAAGCGCCGCGGCAGGTCTTCGATCGGAGTCGCTCCGATGTGCTTGGCGAGGAGATGGTCCACCCTTCGGCCAGAGGACAGCGCGACTAGCGGAAGAGTCGGGCTGATGAAGCGCCCGCTGCGGGTGAAGGCTGTAAGCGCCTCCTCCACCCGCTCAGCATCGGGCAGGTCATGGGCACATAGCGCGCCCATGATCGCGCCGATGCTTGTTCCCCCGACCACATCGATGGGAACACCCGCTTCCTCGAGCGCGCGCAGCACGCCGAGGTGGGCGAAGCCTCTCGCGGCTCCGCCGCCGAGAACCACCCCGCAGGCACGGCCGGTAACCATCCGGCCAAGCCGCGCTACATCCTGCGGATGTTGAGGCCGCAGGTGGTGGTAGTCCGCGACCGGGCGGTTCTGCAGCCATCGTGACGTACCCGACGGCCTCGAGGCATGGACGAGGACGAGCTCGCAGCGCAGCAGGTCACTGGCCAGAGCACGCTGCTCAACCGCCCCGAGCGCCGAGTCTCCGTCAGCGCTCGCCACCAAGAGCGCGATATCGGACTGACTCAGGCAGAGCCGACTCCACGCCGTATCGTCGGCGTCTGTTAGGTAGACGACATAGTCGTTCCCGCGTTCCACAGCGTGCAGCCACTCGGTGAGCTCGCCCCGGGCGGGCTCTCCCGGTCCGCGCTGAGCTGCGCCGGGACCCAGATGCCGGGCCACGATCCCTGCGTCCGCGAGAAACGCTGATCCGGTGCGCGCAAGCTCAGCGGTCAGGTCCTCGGCAACTTTGGCGGCCAGGCGAAAGTCTGGACCGCCAGGCGCGATCGCGATAGTTCGGCGGCCGGAAGACTGCAGGTGGGGCCGGTCCACGGCAAGGAGTCGGTCGATCAGCAACCTGGCGATATGACCTAGCACAGCCGGATTTCGCTCGACGAGAGCATTGAACGAGGAGATGCGCAGCATCAGCAGGTCAGTGTCACGGGCTGCGCGGACCGTCGCTGACCTGGGCCGGCTGCTCAGCAGGGCGATCTCCCCGACGATCGCGCCGCGTGAGAGGTCGTGCAGGACGCGTTCGGTGCCGTCGGCCGCGACCGAGACGCGGAGCCGGCCGCTGAGGACTAGGTAAAGACAGTCGCCCGGATCGCCTTGAGCAATCACCACGTCACCGGCAGCCGCGTGAACTGGCTCAAGCTGCTCAGCCAGCTCAAGCCTCGTCAGCTCATCCAGCGTTGCGAACAGGGAGACACCCGCGAGGAACTCATCCAACTGGTGCGCTCTGTCCTCAATAGCCACGTTTCTTAGAATGCCAGTCGGCGCACGCGTCAGGACACAGCAATGTATTGTCGGTCGGCGAGTACGCGCGCCAGCCCGAAAAGCACTTCGGCGGCACAGGCCGGATCGGTCTTCATCAGCTCATCGACGAAGTGACGCCGCAGTACGAGTACCTGCGCGTCAGACGCCGCGGTCACTGACGCACTCCGTCGACCCGAGGATCCGAAGAAGCCGACTTCCCCGATCACGTCGCCCTGTCCGATGACACGCAGCCGGCGTTCGTCGTCATGGACCTCGAATACTCCCTCGAGGATGACGAAGATCTCCTGCTGGCTGAGGCCCTTCTCGGTCAGCAGCTGGCCCGCGGCGAGGTCCATGAGAAAGCCCTTCTCGCTGAGCTTCCTGACGGTGTCGCCGCTGAGCGCCTCGAGCATCGAAGGCTGATCGCTGGCCGCCTGCCGCAGGAGATCGACACGCTCCCAGACCGCCGAAGTATCGAACCGAACGGGTGCCGAGTTGGCGTCGAGAAGGTGAGTCCAGCGCCCGATGTCCACTGGAGTCCGTTTGCCGGGGCCGAAGAAGATGTCCGCGAACGGAGCAAGGAATGATCCCGCTTGCTCGAAGTAGGCTTGATCACCGGGGAACATCACGAGCGGCACCTCAATGCCGTCGGCGGTCGGGACAAGGCGGCCCGCATAGGTGCGGAAGCCGAGCAGCCGGTAGTGACGCACAAGCCCGGTGGCGCAGTTGATGAAGCCGACATCCGTGTCCAGCTCGCCGGCGCACAGCTGGTACACCGCGAATCCCATCGAGAGCAGGCCGAGCTGGCCCCGATGCCCGGGCTCGACCATCAGCCGCCCGAATTCAGCCGTAGCCAACTCGGCTAGCCCGCTGAAGCGCTCCATGGAGAAGGTGTCCCAGTCCTTGGCCGGCACCTCCCCCGGCCCCCACCGGCGGATGCGCATAGTTCCGGTCAGCTTGCCGGAGCCGTCGTCGGTGTAGAGCAGCGTTGTATACGGCTTGTCGTCCTCCTCGTCATGCACCAGCCGCCGGCCGTGATCGGCGTTGCCGAGCTTGCGGCCGAGTTCCTCGGCGTACACCGAATACCGGAACGAGAAGACTGCCTCGCGCTCAGCCTGGGTGTCGGCGATGTACACCGGCTCAAGTGCGTCGATCAGTTCCGGCGCAGCAGCCCGCATCTCCGGCAACGGGACCACCCGTCGACTCATGATCGTCTCCGGGTAGTACCAGCTGGTTTCTGGCCTCCGGCTCGCGCCCTGGCCTGGCGGCGCGTGGACTCAAGCAGAAGCCTGATCCGGGCTAGCTCCGCGATGCGCGCCGCTTCGCTGGCAATCCGCCGGCGGGGAGGCATCACCAGGTCCGGGATCGCCACCTTGATGCGTTTACGCACCGGCCTGCCTGCTGCGAAGTCCAGTACCATCCAGGCAGCCAGCACGCCGAACTGATCCGCGGTGGGCGCCAGCTGCGGCGCCGACCCAGCCTGGCCGCGGATCATGGCCTCGGTGTAGCTGAGCATCTCCCGCGGAACGTCTAGCGGACCGATGAGGCGAGACAGGAACTCCAGGGCGTCAATTCCCTGTGGCGCGCCGTCGAGGCGCCCGCCGAGAGGCCGAGTCCGGCGATCGCGGTAGTCGAAGCCGTAAACGAGCTGAGTGCCGCCGAGGTCGAGCCCGGAAATAACCAGCCGCCGATGGCGCCACGCCTCCTCATGCAACGCTCGCTTCGCCGCGATCCCGGCCGGCTCGGTCACGTCGACGCCGTCGATCACGACATCGGTGGTGCCCACAAGCCAGTCGACGTTGTCGTCCGTCACGCCGCTGACATCGACCAGCACCTCGACGTCCGGGTTGATGGAGCGGGCCCTAGCCGCCTGGACCTCGGCCTTGTTCCGGCCAATGTCGGCGACATCAGCAGCCTGGCGGTTGAGGTTGTTCAGCTCGTAGTCGCCAGGCTCGCAGAGCACGAGGCGCTCGATGCCCAGACGAACCAGGGGCACGACCGTCGCCCCGCCGATGCTGCCGCACCCGGCGACAAGAACCCTGGTGCTGCGCAGGGCACTCTGGTCCTCCGGGGTCAGCGATGGCTGATTGCGGCGGGTCATCTCGCGATAATGAGCTGTCTCGGGCCGGGACGCTTCCTGCCGTCGCCGCAGGCTCCGGCGCTCCGGCTCACGGGTCGGCGACCCGAGGCGGAAGAAGGCAATCGGCACCGCCTGCGGAGCGGCCCCGAACGCCGCCAGCATTTCGCGTCGCGTTTCGGCGATCCGCTCATGCCAGTCGGGCGGCACGGAGGGACTCGGCGGATCGGGATACGAAAGGCCGACTTCGACCGGCGCACTGTGCAGGGCCAGGCCCAGGCCGGCCTCGGTGACGTCGAGCGCGATCTCTTCGAAGCAGGCTCCGCCACGCAGGTACGTCTCCGGTTCCAACGCCTCGGCGTGCAGCAGGCACAAAACCGGCGCGGTTCGCAGCGGCGCTTCCTCCGCGTCGTGCGCAACCCGCTCGGCCACGCGGAGCTGAGCCAGAGCACTGAGGACGCGAGGGTGTGTGGCGATGGCGCCGAGCCGCGCCGTGACCGCAGGTGTGAAGAACAGCTCAAGGTCCAGGCCGTCGCGGTGGCGCGCGGCATCCGACGGACTGAAGCGCATCAGAGAGTACAACTCATTCTGGGTGGCCTGATGCATAAGTTTCATCGTCCCGGCGCGAGCGGCGAGGGCAGCCATCCGGTCGATCCCGGCTCGGTCAGTGAGCACCGACAGAGAAAAGCCCAGCCGCCTGGCGGCCGTCTGCAGGCCGTCGATTACCGCGCCCGAGACAGGATCGGCCCGGTAGGGCGAGCGGTTCATCGCACGGCGGCGCAACGCACGCAGCCTGCTCATGGCCGCTTCGTCTGGAGCACTCGGGGACGGCAGCAGCCGGACCTCAGCCGCGATGCTGTCGGCGGGCCGCCAGCTGACCTGCGCTTCGAAGCCCAGTGCGCTGGCGCCCACGCACAGATTCGTGACAACTGCGCCGCAGGCCAGCTCGCTCTCGCGGCCGCCGGGATCGAACTCCCTCAGTACCTGGTGGTCCGGGTCGACCGACACCCGGAAGCTCTGGTCGTCGGTCTCGATCCGCCAGCCTTGCGCGTTATGAGGCGACGGCGCGCGGCCGGCGTAATAGAGGAGGCGGTCGCGTAGCTCGGCCGTCAGCAGTCCCGATCCGCCACTCGGCCCTGGACTGGGCCGGGATCGCTCCGCGGTGCCGTCTTCGTGTTCTCGGACTTCACTACCCATCTGCCCCTCCCCTGGCGCAATCGTATTCTGGCAAGACCGGCAATATCGAGAACCAGGGAAGATGCTGGCTGCCTGCCGCTGCTACCTGCTCAGGGGTCCGTCTGGCTGCATGCAGAGCGCAGGAGCATCACTGCCTCCTGCTGCCCGAGGGCCCGGCCTGCCGCAAGCTCGGCATTCCATACCTGCGGGGCGACGGCGCTGCGGGCCGGTTCCAGGAACTCCTCGAACATGGCAAGCTCCTGACTTGAGATCGGCATGTCCGACTCTCGCCGGATTCCTTCGGCAGCGCCAGCGAGACGTGCTGCCAGGAGCGGCTCACCGAGTCTGGCCGATATCGCGGCGGCCAGTTCGGCCGAATTCACCAGGACGGAAATGTTCCCGGAAGTAGCAAGGTAGTCAACGACGCCAGCCAGCGCGCTGCGCGCCTCGCCTGGACGGCCCGCGCGGAGGTGGAGCAGCGCAAGCGTGTGCTGGCCGACGGCGACGCCAAAGATGTCTCCGTGCGCCCGGTCAACCTCGAGCGCTTCTCGTGTCAGCTCGGCGGCCCGGTCTATGTGACCGGCCGCGCTTTCGAGCTGGCCAAGGTTGGCCAGTGCGGCACCGAGCCGCCTGGTGCCGATCTCGCGGGAGATGGCGATGCTCTGCTCGAACAGGTTTCGTGCGGCGTCGAGGTCACCCAGGTGCCGGTAAGCGATGCCGAGACTGTTCAATTCGCGCGCTTGCCGTTCCAAGTCGCCCAGGTCGCGTCCGATGGCCAAGCTGAGTTCGAACAGCTTGCGCGCGGCTGCGGCGTCGCCTTGCTGATCCAGCAGAGCTCCGAGCCCGTGCGCGATCGCAGCCAGCGGCGCGCCGCCATCTTCTGAGGCGACCTCCATTGCCCGCTGCAGCCAGCGGCGCCCTTCGGTGGCGTGCCCGCGCAGGTACCAGAATCGCGCCAGCGCCTGCACCAGCCGCATTCCGAGAGCCGCGCGGTCGTCATTGCCGACCGGGGCTTCGGCGGACTGCCGCAGCAACCAGCTCAGCGCGGCCCGCAGGTTGTCGTACTCGTCTTCGAGCCGGTCAGCTGCTGTGAGCTGCGCCGGGCCGTCAAGTTCAGCGCTTTCCCTCTCAGCGAGAGCCAGGTAATAGGCGGCGTGCCGACTTCTGGCGCTGTCCGGATCATCGTCATGCTCCAGGCATTCCAGAGCGAACTCGCGGATTGTCGCCAGCATGCCCAGGCGTGGCTCCCCGTCCGCGCCTTCGGTGAGCGTGATCAAGCTGACGTCCTGCAATTCGGTCGCCAGCTCCAGGGAATCAAATCCCGCGGCTTCGCCGTCGGTTCCCGCAACAGCGGCTAGCGCATCGAGGTTGAATCCACCGCTGAATACACTCAGCCGCCGGAACACCTGCGCTATGACAGGGGTGAGCAGGTCATAGCTCCAGGCCACGGTGTTGCGCAACGTTTGCTGGCGCAACGGCCGACCTGTTTCGGCGCCACCGAGGCCGATGCTCTGCCCGAGCCTGGCAAGCAAGGCTCGTGGGGCCAGCAGCTTGACGCGCGCCGCGGCTAGCTCGATAGCCAGCGGAATGCCGTCCAGGCGGTGGCAGATGGCCGCTACGTCTCCGGCATTGTCCTCTGTAATGCCAAAGCCGGGCCGGACCATCCGTGCCTGCTGGACAAACAACCGCACCGCGTCGCTGCCCGCCACCGAGTCGGCGCTAGTGCCGCTGGGAAGCTCCAGCGCCGGGACAGGGATCTCGTGCTCGCCTTGAACGTGCAGCGGCCCCCGGGACGTCGCGAGCACGATCAGCTCCGGAGCAGCCGACACGAGGGCAGCCACCACCGCGGCAGCGCCATCCAGCTGCTCCAGGTTGTCCAGCACCAGCAGGGCCTTGCGCTCGGCCAGGTACCCCGTCACCGCGTCGGCGGCCTGGCCGTCAACGCTCACGTCCAGGCTGTCGGCAAGCGTCTTCCACATCACTTCGGCATCCTCGACGGGTGCTAGTGCGACAAAGTACACGCCGTGCGGGAAGGCTGCGCCGAGCGCGGCGGCCGTCGCCAGGGCTAGTCGCGTCTTGCCGACACCGCCCGTCCCGGTAAGAGTGATGAGCCGAGTCCCTTGTCCGCGGATGGCAGCGCAGAGCCGCTCCACATCATCGTCACGCCCGATCAGCGGCGTCACCGGCGTAGGCAGACTGGTCTGCGTGCCCAGTGTCTTGAGGGCAGGGAACTGATGCTGCATGCCCGGCACGATGAGCTGATAGATGTGTTCCGCCTCGCTGATGTCCTTGAGCCGGTAGAACCCGAGATCCTGAAAGGTCACCGCGGCAGCCAGCCCGGGCGGCGCCAGTAGCCAGGTTGCCTCCGAGAGCAGCACCTGACCGCCGTGCGCGGCCGCGGCGATCCGCGCCGCGCGATGCACATCCATGCCGACGTACCCGTCCTCGTGCCGGGCCGGCTGCCCCGAGTGCAGTCCCATCCGGACTCGCACCGGAACTTCGCCCGGCCAGTCGCGGGCGGCCAGGCCACGTTGCGCCGCGATGCAGCATTCAACTGCGTCGCTGGCGGACTCGAAGATGACGTAGAAGCTGTCGCCTTCGGTCCCCATCTCGCGGCCATGCCAGGCATCGATGGCTGCGCGCAGCACAGCACGCTGGCCTGACAGCGCTTCTCCGTACTGGTCACCAAGCCGGCTCAGCAGCGCCGTCGAGCCCTCGATGTCACTGAAGAGCATCGTGATCGTGCCTGTCGGCAGTTCCCCCACAAGTCGATTATTACTTCCGGCAGCGCCGAAGATGTCGTCTTGTCGCGCTGCGCCTGGCAGTCCGGAAGCGCACGGCACGACACCGGGCACTAGGCAGCCGCAGAACTGGCCGGACGCAGCCTATGGTTGAAGGGTGCAGGTCAGCATGAGCAGGAAGGCGGCGGCGCTTATCAGCGGCGCCGGCGGCGAGCTGTGGGTGTGGGCGGCGTATCCGCGGATGTGCTGCTCGGGGGCACCGGCCTGGATGCACGCGGCGACTGCTCCGCCCTCAGGACTATCGGGCTTCACCGCTGTCGGCGCGGAGACGCTGCCAGCCGGGGTGACCATGTACTTTCGGGCCACCGCAGGCCAGTGCCCCGACGTGCTGGAGATCGCGACCACAGGTCGGCGGAGACCAAAGGTGGCCGCCTACTGGGACGGCTGCCTGATGGCCATGGTCTGATCTCGCTTGGGCGGGCGGCCTCCGCAGGAAGACCCGTCAGCTCAGCGCATTACGAGCAGGTCGAGGGTGTCGGTGACGGGGCCTTGGCGGGTGGCTGCGGCTGCGCGAAGGCGCGTCAGGCCTGCCCGGTAGGCGCTATCGGTGATGAGCATGAGCGGGGTGTGCGCCTCCCGACGCGTCGTAGCGGCGATCGCGGCGAGTGAAGGCGCGGTGACCTGCCGGACTGGTTCGAGCGCGACGAAACTGAAGCCAGCGGTGGCGAATGCCGCGCGCACACTGGCGACAGTGGGGAAGGTGTCGAGGATGTCGGCCGTCTCCGGCCAGTAGCGGAGAAGCCCGAGGCCATGGTGGCGGCCGGGGAACGCGCCACGGATGAGAACTGGGGCGCCGGGCTGGAGCACTCGGCGAAGCTCACGGGCGGCGGCGGGAAGGTCGGGCAGGTGGTGGATGACGGTGGACAGCCAGGCGCCGTCCATGGTCGCGGGGGCTAGCGGCAGCGCGCTGGCGCACCCGGCAACCATGCACCTGCAGCAGGACCGGGCTCGCATGGCGGCGGAAGGCTCGATGGCCGCGACGCGGATGCCGTACCAGGCGGTCAGGGTGGCGGCCCACCGGCCGGTGCCGGCGCCGAGGTCGAGCAGCCGCATGCCTGGCCGGGGAGCTAGGTGGCGGGCGACTGCGGTGCGCCAATCGCCGAGCCCGTCCGCCGGCAGTTCGCGCGACGCCTGGAAGGCCTTGGCAGCGGCATCGTCGTAGTCGATGCGGGCCACTGCCTAGCCAACCTGCTCGGCCGGTGAGGCTCCGGGGTAGCTGGCAATCTCGATGAGGTTGCCGTCAGGGTCGCGGATGTAGACGCTGGTGATCCGGCAGGTCGTTGTCGGCCCTCCACTCGGCGAGCAGTGCGGCGACGCGGGCAGGTGGTCAAACAGGGTTCCGCCCGGATGGGGCAGGCGTCCTGTGCCGGGCTCCAGCAGGAACTCTTCGATCTCCTGTCGATCAGAACTCACGTAACGAGTTATACTCGTGACGTGAACGTCGCGGCAACCCCCGAGGATGATGTGTCGCCGGAAGAGCTGCAGTTCATCTTCCGTTCCGACCGGCTCTGCCTGGCCTTCTGCGCGACCGTCGGGGAGCGGTGGCGCCGCGGCTTCGAGCGACTGCGCAGCCCCGCCGACCTCGTCCGCTGGTACGCCGAAGCGCGCGTCACCGACGTTCCCGTCGCGGTGACCGGTGAAGACCTCGACAGCGCACGAGAGGTGCGCGAAGCGGTTTACCGCGCCGCGAAAGCCCTCACTGTTGGCCAGCCGCCAGCCGCTGTGGACGAGACAATCGTCAACTGGGCGGCGGCGGTGCCACCGCCGGTGCCCTGGATGAACCAGGGCGCGGTAACGCTGACCGCGGCGGGCCCGGACCCGGCGGCAAGCGCGCTCAGCGCGGTAGCGCGCGACGCCATCGCCCTCTTCACCACCGAAGACGTACGCCGGCTGCGGGAGTGTGCAAGCCCCGAATGCGGCCTGCTGTTCCTGGACCTCAGCCGACCCGGCCGCCGCCGCTGGTGCTCCAGCGGTGCCTGCGGCGGCAAGGCGCGCGCCGCCGCCTACCGGCAGCGCCGAGCATCCACGAGCGCACACTGAGCGGGATCCCGATATCCGCGGCATCCGCCCTGGCTGGCGGAGGTACTCGCGTGAGCTGGGCAGCGCTTCCCGGTCCCGTTCGGGCCGGCATCGAGCGGGCTTGCGGATCTCCGGTGGTATCCGCCCGGACGCAGAAGGGCGGGTTCAGCCCTGGCGCAGCCGTCCGGGCGCTGTGCGCCGACGGGACCCGGGTCTTTATCAAAGCCGTGTCCGCAGAGGTGAATGCCGACTCCCACCGATATCACCAGCGGGAAGCGCGAGTCCTGATGGCACTCGACCCGTTGATCACCGCCAGGCAGCTGCCCATACCGCGGCTGCGCGACACTGCCGTGCGCGGCTCCTGGTTCGCCCTGGTCATCGACGACGTCGACGGCTGCCAGCCGGCGACGCCCTGGCAGCCAGCCGACCTTGACCGCGTACTCACTACTCTCGATCACCTTGCCGACGCCCTGACCCCAGCCCTCGTCCCGGTTCCGGCCATCACGGACTTGTACGCGGGCGCGTTCACCGGCTGGCGGACTCTCGCCAGCCGGCCCGCCCCGAGCAACCTCGATTCCTGGACCCGGGAGCATCTCGGCCAGCTAGCCAGGCTGGAGCGAGCCTGGTCGACGTACGCCGCGGGGCACATGCTGCTGCACACCGACCTGCGCGCCGACAATCTCCTGCTCACTCACGATCGCGTCATGGTCGTCGACTGGCCTCACGCCTGCCGCGGCGCCGCATTCGTCGATCCCATCCTTCTCGCCGGCAGCATCGCCACCGATGGCGGACCACCTCCGGATCAGGTGCTGGCAGGCTCCCGTGCGGGGCGCGCTGCCGACCGTGATGCCATCACCGCGATCGTCTGTGCGGTGGCTGGCTACTTCACCGAACGGTCCTTGCGGCCGCCGCCACCTGGCGTGCCAGCGGCACGCGCCCGCCAGGCCGCACAAGGCCAGGCCACCCGCCAGTGGCTCGCGCAGCTCCTCGACTAGGCGCCGCCGCGACGCGCCATTGTCAGCAACGTCTGCTGTGTCAGGTGCACCTCGGCACAACCGGCCAGCAGCTCACGCAGCTCCGCATTGAACTGCTCGCGTTCCTCGGTCGGCCAGCTGAGCATCGTCGCACGGGTGTTCTCGATTCCGGCCACGCCGCTGGCAGACAGAGATCTCCGGCGCTCATGGGTCTGCACGACCGCCGGCTCGAACAGGCCGCTGCCGTTGACGCTGTCGGCGTCGGTGAGCTGGGGCTGGCGTGCCCAGGCGCCGCGGTCGTCACTGCGGGCAATCCACAGCTGCCGCAGAGCCGAGCCGACCGGGTCGTCGTAGCGTTCTCCCGTCCCAAGCAGCGCCAGCCAGCCGCCGGGACGAAGCAGCCGTGCGGCCTTGCTGAACCGCACGTCCGGATCGATCCAGTGGAAGGCCGTTGCGCAGACGACGAGGTCGAAGCTGCCCTCTGACCCGGCAAAGTCCTCAAAGGAGGACACCAGAAATCTGGCCGCTGACGTCCCCAGCGCGCGCTGCGCGGCGGCGACCAGTGCTGGGCCTATATCCAGAGCTGTCACCTCGAACCCCCGCCCGACCAGGCTCGCGGTGAGCTGACCGGTGCCGCAGCCGACCTCCAGCACCGCACTGCCCGGCACCAGTCCGGCGGTACGGATGGCGAATTCGACGATCTCTGGCGGGTACCCGGACCTCGTGGCCGCGTAAAGATCTGCGACCTTGTCAAACAGGATCCGCTGCCGGTGCCGTCGCCTGCGCTGCACATCGTTCTCTGGTGTCATCACTCTCACCTGACCCTCTTCGAATTCGGCGTCATGCAGCGATCGCAGCCCAGTCGAAAGCGTCGCCGATCCGCTGCAGCTCGGCCCTGGTTGGTGCATCGCACAACGCACCGCGCTGCCCGGCCAGGTAGCAGGCCCTGGCCGTGACGCCCAGTTCCATCGCAGCGGCGTAGTCGGCGGCCAGATCTGTTCCGAACATCGCCGGGTCGTCGGTCGACACTGAGCACGAGATGCCGGCCGCAGCCAGCGCGGGAAGCGGGTGCTCTGCCAGCGAAGCCACCACGTTAGTGCGCAGGTTCGAGACGGGGCACACGTCCAGCACGACGCCCCGCGCGGCAAGTTCTCGCAGCAGGCCAGCGTCGTCCGCAGCCCGGATCCCGTGCCGGATCCTGTTCGCGTGCAGGCTGTCGAGGGCACCGCGAACCGAAGCCGGACCCGCCGCCTCACCGGCGTGCGGCACCGATCCGAGTCCGCCGTCGACGGCAAGCTCGAACGCCTTCGCGTATGGCTCCGGCGGGTACTCGGCCTCCGGGCCGCCCAGCCCGATGCCCACAACGCCGTAATCACGGTAGGCCACCGCATGCCGAGCGGTCAGCTCGGCCACTTCTAGCGGGTACCCGCGCGGGATGTCCGGCGTCAGCCGGACCCGAACCCCGTGCTGTTCAGCTGCCTGCCGCGCACCATCGCAGTAGCCAGTGAAGACTTCATCCCAGCCGCACCCCCGCCCAACCGGCTCGGCCGGGGTAAAGATGCCCTCGAGATAAACCGCGCCGTGGGTGGCCGCCTCCGCCGCATAGTCCACCACGACCTGACGGAAGTCCCGCTCAGTCCGCAGCGCTCCGGTGGTCAGCTCCCAGACCTGAATGAAGTGGGCGAAGTCGCGAAACTGATACAGCCCGGCAAGTCCCTCCACCGAGTCAGCGGGCAGCGGCACGCTGTTGCGCCTGGCGATCTGCAGCAGCGTCCGAGCCCGCACGGTGCCTTCCAGATGCACGTGCAGCTCGATCTTAGGGAACGCAGGGGGACCAGTTACGCCAGCCGTACCTGACGACTCTTTGACGTCGCTCATGAGCGCCTCCTCGATCGGAGGCGCCCTTACAGCTCACGACAGGACGAGCGTGGCGGGAGGACCCGTCGCAGCGCCTCTCGTCCTGCTCGGCCTACTTTGCCACCATTCGAGCGCCGCATCAACACTGCTTGCGCTGCCCACGACCGCGCACGACCTGCCCGTAAGGAGGCGCCAGCGTGCGAGCGAACGACGTTGCCGCCCGTAAAGTCGGTGGCATAGCCTCGGCTGGCCGGGGTGAACTCGTCAGCTTCATACACGGCCTGCGCAGTGACCAACGCAACTGGCCATCGTCTACCTGCATGAGGTCAGCGTGCACTGAGTCCCGCGGCCGGGCCTGGGTGGTGCAGAAGGAGGCACGAAGAGAAGTGGCTACTGGCGGTTTCTCCCCCAAACGGCTGGCCCGGGTGCAAGAGGTGCTGGAGCGTTACGTCGATTCCGGCCTTGCCCCGGGCGCGGTGGCTGCCGTCGCCCGCCACGGTGAGGTCCACCTGCAGGCGGCGGGCAATCTCGCATTCGAGGGCGAGGGCTCGGGGACTCCGATGGCCGCCGACACGATCTGCCGCATCGCCTCGACGTCAAAGCCGATAGTTGCCGCCTGCGCCATGACGCTGGTGGAGGACTGCACGCTGCGCCTCGACGATCCAGTCGATGAGTTCCTCCCGGAACTGGCGGACATGAGGGTGCTCGCCGATCCGAACGGCCCGCTCGCGGAAACCGTTCCAGCGGAACGCCCGGTAACGCTCCGGGATCTGCTCACCTTCACCTTCGGCACCGGCATCGTTGCCGTCGAACCGGGAACGGTCCCGATCGCTGACGCGCTGAATGCCTTGCGCAGCGAAGAGCCCGATGCGGGGCCAGCCAGTAGTTGCGAGACTGCGATGCCGCCGGATGAGTGGATTCGCCGGCTCGGCGCGCTCCCACTGGTCTACCAGCCCGGCGAGCGGTGGATGTACAACACTGCCGCCAACGTGACCGGCGTGCTCATCGCCCGAGCCACCGGCATGTCGTTCGGGGAAGCTCTGCGCGAGCGGATTTGCGAGCCGCTCGGGATGAAGGACACCGGCTTCAGCGTTAGCGCCCAGAGCGTCAGCCGGCTGGCGACCGTCTACCTGGCGGAAGAGTTCCACGGCGAGATCGCCGTCGAGGACGGGCCCGGCGGGTACTGGAGCCGACCGCCAGTGTTCGAAGACTGCGGCGGCGGGCTCGTCTCGACCATCAGCGACTACCTCGCCTTCGCCTCGGCGCTGCTGGCCGGCGGTGCCCACCAGGGCGAGCGGGTGCTCTCGCAGCCGTCCGTGACGCTGATGACCAGCGACCATCTCACGCCGGCGCAGAAGGCGGTCTCCGGGTTCTCGCCGGGATACTTTGACAATTTCGGCTGGGGATTCGGGATGTCAGTCCGCACTCGGCGCACCCACCTCGGACCTTCGGCGGGGAGCTACGGATGGAACGGCGGATACGGCGTTATCTGGTACAACGACCCGGCCGAGGACATGACGGCCATCCTCATGAACCAGGGTGGAGCCGGGCGGCCCGACTCGCCGATCTTCCTCGACTTCTTCACAGCCGCCTACCAGGCGATCGACGACTGACGTCACCTGGGCCATTGAGACGTGCGGAGGACTGCCGTGCCGTTTGACGGCCATCCGGGACCGCGGCGAGCATGGTCGCCATGGGTCCCGCGCAGGCTTCGAAGCTCACGAAGGTACAGCGCAACGAGCTGTACATGGCAGTAGAGCAGGCGGACCTCGACCTGGCGCAGTGCCAGCTGACGGAGAAAGCGCAGCCCGGCACGCCGGCCCACTGGGAAGGCAAGGGGATTTTCAGCCGTTCCTACGTGGAAGCTGTCCGGGAAAGCAGCGTTACGACCATCGCCCACGAGTCATCAGAATCACGCTTCTCGATCGAGCAGTACACCTCCGGCGAGATCCAGTACCTCGTCACCAGCGTCTTCGCCGGCACCCAGCGGTCGGCCAAGCGGTACCGCCGCGAGGGCAGCAGCTACCTGTCTGAACGGATCTGGAAGGCGATCGTCGAGGCCGCGTCCGACTGGGCGGCCACCGTGAAAGCCGAATATGTTGACCCCGACTACTGGTCTGAGTTTCGCCGCGGCGCCCACTTCTTCGCGACAGCCCGAGGCGAGGCATTCGCTAACGCCGCGTTCACGCCCGATGAACAGCGGCAGATCGCTCACCAGCTATCCGTCATCGGGGAGTACGTGAAGAACACCTACGCGCTGACAATGGAGCAGGCCCGCCATCTTGACGAGCAGTTCGACGAAGCTGCAGAGGCCAGCAAGCGCATGGAAAGAAAGGACTGGCTCCTCCTATTCGGCGGTGCGCTGCTAAGCCTGCTCCTGTCATCCGTCGTGCCTCCTGAAGCCATCCACCACATCCTCACGATGACCGCGCACGGCCTGGGCCACCTGTTCGGACCACCGGCTGCGCCCCTGCCGCCAGGCTCCGCGCAATGACGTCTAGGCACGTCCGCAGCTTCAGATGGCCGCGGCTGACGCGCCGCTGGGCTGGCGTGGCGGCCGCTCGCCTGGGTCCTCGGCGAATCGCCGAGGACCGTCGGCTCGGGCGACTTCCTGGCTGGCGACCGGCTGATCGGCGGCAGCCCCGTGCGTACCCGCGACCGTACCGCTGCACCCCTTGGTGAGCCCAGCCTGATCACCCCGGCCGTGCTCCTCCCGGTGGCCAGCGCGTGAACTTGGTGGGCGCAACTGGGTTCGAACCAGTGACGCATCGCTTATAAGGCGAAACTCGCCACGAGAGAGCGGCAGGATCCCAGACTCTCCATATGCGTCTTACCTGCTGCTTCTCGGGCACAGGGTGCCTCAGCGTGCCTGCTATCTTGCGGATGGTGGTTCCGAAACTGGTTGCCGGACAGTCACCAGCGAAGCGCCGCTCACTGCGCTTATGCGGTTGGCCTACGGAGCAGCTGCTGTGCGAGCCTCCCAGCAGGCATCCCTCGCCGTCAGCTGCAAACCCACCCGCGCATGCCCGCCCGGTCAGCTCGCACAGCAGCTGCTCATCCGCCACCGACAACCCGAGATCGCGTCGGATGTCACTTCCAATGTCCGCGTCGTCAGGGGTCAGAGGACAGCCCACGCGCGGCGGAACCGCCTGCCCCGGGAGATGCCTGCACGCCGCGAATAAAGCCAAGAGCCATAGTTACGAAGCGCGCGCCGAAGAACCAGCCTGCAACGAGCTGGGAGATCAGGACTATGCGCTGATTGGCTTGATCTTCGCGACGGCACGGACCTGCTCAGGATCGTGCTCGGCGCGGTACAGGTCCACCGCGATCTGGCCGTTGATCCAGAATTCGGGAGTAGTGCCGAGGGCCTTCCCAAGACGCATAGCCGTTGCAGGCGTGATGGCACGCCTGCCGCGGATGATGGCATTGACCGCCGGGCGGTCCATCCCGAGCTTCTCAGCCAGCACAGTCTGCGTCAGACCGAGCGGCTTCATGAACTCCTCGCGGAGCATCTCGCCGGGAGGCGTTGGCTCCCGGTCGGACGGGATCATCCTCATTGGGACGCCTTTCTCATCCTCTGTGGTAGTCGACTATCTGGACGTCTATCGCGCCGGCATCTGTCCATCTGAAGCAGATCCGGAACTGATCGTTGATTCGGATCGAGTGCTGGCCATGCCGGTCACCCTTCAGCGGCTCCAGCCGATTAGCCGGCGGCGCGGCGAGGTCGTGCAGGACCACTGCCTGTTCAATCATGTCCAGCTTCCGCCTGGCGACCTGCACGATGTTGTCCGGGCAGATCCTCCGAGCCGCTTTCGAGTTCTTCCCGTTGTAGACATCGCTCGTGCCGTCGTCCCCGAATGAGACGATCATGGATTATGAGTGTAGCGCGTAGCGTTACACACATCAACTAGCGCGACAACATATGCTCTGACCTGGTGGGCGCAACAGGTTTCGAACCTGTGACCCCTCGCTTGTAAGGCGAGTGCTCTACCGCTGAGCTATGCGCCCCTGCCCGCGGTCCGGGATGGACCGCGCCCCAGCGTACCGCTCCGTCATGCGTTCTGCGGTCGCCCTCCGGCCGCGCCGGGCGTGCGGCCGGCTCCCGTCAGCCGCGCCCGGCCAGGCTCCGCAGCAGCGTCCCGAGTAGCCGTGCCAGTTCCGCCTGCTCGTCCGGCGAGAACACCTCGACCAGGCCCTGCTCATGCTCGAGCAGCAGCCCGACGGCCCGCTCGACCTCCCGGTGGCCGCGCGGTGTGAGCACGACCGCCACCGTCCGCGAGCCGGGCTCGGGCGTAAGCCGCCGCACCAGCCCGGACTCGCGCGCGCGGTCGACCCGCTGGGTGATCGCCCCTGCCGTGACCAGGCACCGCGTGCTGAGCTCGCGCGTCGACAGCCGGTACGGTTCCCCCGCGCGCCGCAGAGTGCTGAGCAGGTCCAGCGTGGCCGCGTCGATGCCGATTGCCGCGAGCGTCCGCCGCCGCTCGTCCGACAGCAGCTTGGCCGCCTGCCAGATCCGGGTCAGGATGCCGATGGACCCGACTGGCACGTCGGGCTGCTCGCGCGCCCACGCCTGCGCGATCAGCGCCGCGCGATCGTCCTGCGTCATAGGTGCTAGTCTCGCATACAACGTTTAGCGCTAAACGAAGGAGAAGGGCGTGCGGCAGGTCGTCGTCACCGGAGGCGGAACTGGCATTGGCAAGGCCATCGCGACTGCCTTTAGTAAGACCGGAAACGAGGTCGTCATCACCGGCCGCAGATCGCAGCCACTCGCAGATACCGTCGCCGAGCTTGGCCCCTCCGTCCGCGCAGTCCGCTTCGACGCGGCCGACCCCGGGCAAGTCGAGGCGGCGCTCGCTGAGTTGCCACCCGCCATCGACGTGCTGGTCAACAACGCCGGGGGCAACACCGACCTCGCCTCTGCTGAGCCGCTGACCCTGGCCGCTCTCGCCAAGGCCTGGCACGCGAACCTCGATGCGAACCTGCTGTCCGCAGTCCTGGTCACGACAGCACTGCGCGAGCGCCTGGTGCCTGGCGGGGCGGTCGTCAATTTCAGCTCGATAGGCGCTCACCGTGGCCGTGCTGGCTCCTACGCGGCGGCGAAAGCCGGAGTCGAGGCGTGGACCAGTCACACACTGGCGCCTGAACTCGGCACGGACCGGATTACCGCGAATGTCGTCGCGCCGGGCTACGTCGAGCAGACCGAGTTCTTCCGCGGCAGCCTGACCGGCCAGCGGCGGCAGACGCTCATCGATGCGACGGCCAACAAGCGCGGCGGCACGCCAGACGACATCGCGGCCATCGTGCTGTTCCTTGCCTCGCCAGCGGCTAGCCACATCACCGGCCAGACGGTGCACGTCAACGGCGGCGCGCTCAGCCGTTAGCCTCGCGGTACGCCCGTGCCAGCTTTGCCGGTGCGCTTGCGAGCCAGCCATCGATGAGGAGGTCGCGCAGCACGTCCGGCTGCACCTTCGGCAACTGCACGAGAACGGCCGAGTATCCATCGAAGTGCGGGATCGTGAAGACCGGCCCGGCGTGAGCGGCGAGCACGGCCTCTTTCTCCATCAAGTCCTCGGTGCGCACCGCCAGAATCGGACCCTCAGGCGGCGTCTCGTCGCCGTACCGGCGGATGTCTGCTTTGCTGAAGCCGCGCTCCCAGGCGAACGCCTTGCCCGCGACGAACCAGGTGCGGCTGCCGTGGCGCTCTCCCACGGTCACCTCGGGTAGCTCGCGCGCCAGTTGCGCGACATCCTCGATCTCCACCACGCCGCAACCATACTGTCGATCTCAGCCGTCAAGGTGGCGAAGCGCCAGCGCCGCGACGACATCGGCGACGTCGAGCCGGTTCTGCAGCAACGACAGCCGGGCGTCCATCGTGGGCCCGCTCACCCCGGAGACAAGCGCGAGCTCGAAATGGATGGAACCGAGGACCGCCGCCGGGAAGCGAACCGCCTCGGGCAGCAGGTCTCGCTCGGCCGCCGACAGCGCCCGAACGCTGCGGTAGCCCTCGCACACTGCGGCGATCGGTGCCTCCTCGGCCGTGATGAGCCACTCGTCGGGCCTGTCGTCCGGCAGGCTGGAATCAAGCGGGCACTCGAGGACGCAATTGCCAAGATCGAGCACGGCGAGACCGAGCCCGGCCGTTTCCCAGTCGATCAGTGTGACCGGGCCGCTCGGCGCGACCTGCACGGCATTGCGCGCCCAGACGTCGCCGTGCACAACGGTCTCGGGTACTGAGGCCGCCGCGCGGACGACCGCGGTGAGAGTCTCCCGGAAGCTTTCGTACATCGGCTGCCATTGTGCAGGCACGCGGTCGCGCACCTCATCGAGGCGCCGGATGGCCGCGGGGACCGCGAGAGCCGGATGGCGTGACGCCAGGCTGAGCGCGCCATCAGCACACGGGCCGGCGAACGTCTCGTGCAGCGCGCCCATCGTGACGCCGAGTCCGCGCAGCTGGCTGATGGTAGGCCGCAGTTGCTCGCCGGGCACATAGGACGTCGCCCAGGTGAGCCACTGGCCGGCCACGCCCACAAGCTCGCCGGTGCGGGTACGCACCGGGCGCGGGGCGGGGTAATGCGATTCGCCGAGGCACGCAAGAGTGCGAGCGCGGCCAAGCAGCCAGTCGGCGAGAGTCTCCGATCCAGTGCCCCGGCCGTGCAGCGGCACAAGCTGATCCGCGCGGAACGCGCGCATGATCTGCTGCGATCCGTCCGGCAAAGTGAGCCGGTACGTGACGCGGGTCTCGTGCTGCGAGCCTGCGACAACGGCGATGTCCGCTGGTGCGACCGACCGCTCGTGGTACTCGTCGAGGAGCCTGCCGACCAGCGCTGCGTCTGTCACTCGGCCCGGTACTCCGGTAGGTGCCGGTCAGTCACGACATCGCGAACGGCGGTCGCTGGCGGCTCGGGCGCAGAACCTTGGCCAGTGCACGCTCGACTTCCTCGGCCAGCCCCGCAGCGGCGGCCTCCGTCAGGCTGAGCTCACCGGTGGCCGCTCTTGCGGACTGCCCCACAGCGCCGCAGTTCCGGCACTCCACTTCGCCCAGCCGCCGGACCAGGTGAATGCTGCCGCAGACCTGGCACGTGTCCAGCTCCGACGTCCAGTCGCATGCCACCTGGCAGTCAGGGCAGATCAGCACCTGACGATCAGAGCGCACACCGCGCTGCCACGTGCTCTCTCCCCGGTCAGGGTCCACCTGCCGCGTTCCGCACCGATAACAGGGCATCCAGCCTGTCCCGATTCTGCCGGACTACCAGGAAACGCTGCCGTGTCCGAACGAGCCGCGAGTAGCCGCGGGCACTAGTCCAGCTCGGCAAGAGCCTTCTGATAGTCGGCGATCTCTCGTGCCTGCGGGATGGGGTTAACGACCTTCCACCGCACGACGCCGTTCTTGTCGATGATGAACGTGCCGCGGGTAGCGACGCCCATCTTGTCATCGAAGACACCGTAGGCCCTGGCAACCTCGCCGTGCGGCCAGAAATCCGCGAGCATTGTGAAATTGAAATCTTCGCGCTCAGCCCACGTCTTGAGCACGAACTTGGAGTCGACGGACACCGTCAGCAGCTCGACGTCGTCCCGGGTGGTCTCCGGGAAGTCGTCGCGGATCGCGCACAGCTCGCCGCTGCACACTCCACTGAACGCCAGCGGGTAGAACACCAGCACGACGTTCTTGTCGCCGCGGAAGCTGGACAGCTTCACCGGCGTGCCGTGCTGGTCAGCAAGCTCGAAGTCCGGGGCCTGCTCGCCGACTTCCACCGCCATGGTTGATCCTCTCAGCGCAGGGTTCTGGGAATGGAGCCACAGAGTGCGGCTCGGGAGGGAAGTGCGCGCCCGCTCGTGGCGCGTTTCCCTGGTCGAACTCAGTGTGCCACTACGCTGCGGCCGGTCTGCCACCCGGCCGGGTGCTCGGTCAGCGGCGTGCCTTGGGGGCCACCAGCCGGGTGGCGGACCAGTTGCGGCCTGCGCTCACCGTGGAGGTCTGGGACAGGCCCGCGGTCGGTGCCGATTCGCCGATCTCGCTCGGCTCGACGTGACCGTCGCGCCCGGACTTGGGCGTGAGCAGAACGATGTAGCCACCGTCTGCAAGCGGGGTCAGCGCGTCCACCAGGGCATCGACAAGATCGCCGTCGCCGTCCCGCCACCACAGCAGGACGCCGTCCACGACGTCGTCGAAGTCCTCGTCGACGAGCTCAGCGCCTTCGAGGGCCACGACAGAGTCGCGGAGTGCCTCGTCGGCGTCCTCGTCGTAACCGATCTCCTGCACCACGTGGCCTGGCTTGATGCCAAGCCGCTCAGCCAGGTCACGCTGGTCTTGCGCCTGGCCCGCGGTCGCGCCCACTGACGTCCTCCTGGTCCTTTCCGCTCCGGCTGCTATCCCTCAAACCCGGCACATGCCCAGCGCCGGTGGGGCTAACACAGCCGCAGCGTTGTCGCTGCTCTTGATCGCACAGTTCACACTGGGTCGGCGCGGTGCGCAAGTCACAATTAGTGCTCACTGCTAAATCCCAGGCCCGGCAGGCCATCCCGACGGGCCTGGACATCCTTGGGTACGCTGTTATCAGGCCTTAAGTGCCTTATGCGATGCCAGATAGCCGCCAGGCCGCGCCGCGGCAGACTGCCCGGTTACCCGCCGGTAGAGATGCGTATCCCGGCACCGCGTATGAGGATTAGAAGAGGACAACCCGATTGGGCATGATCAACGACGACCATGCCTGCAGAATGTGAGGAATCACTCGTGGCCTCCGGACGCCAGCGTTTCTCCATCATCAGCGACGGACTGCCCACCCAGCTGCCGGATATCGATCCGGACGAGACCAGGGAGTGGGTCGAGTCTTTCGATGACGTCGTCCGGACCCATGGGCGGGCCCGTGCCAGGTACGTCATGCTGCGGCTGCTGGAGCGGGCTCGTGAGCAGCAGGTGGGCGTGCCCGGCCTGCGCAGCACGGACTACATCAACACCATCCCGCCGGAGCGCGAGCCCTGGTTCCCCGGCGACGAGTACGTCGAGCGCCGCATTCGTGCCTATATCCGATGGAACGCGGCCATCATGGTCAGCCGCGCGAACCGGCCCGGCCTCGGGGTCGGCGGTCACATCGCCACCTACGCCTCGGCGGCCAGCCTCTACGAGGTCGGCTTCAACCACTTCTTCCGCGGCAAGGACCACGGCGAGTCAGGTGACCAGGTCTTCTTCCAGGGGCATGCCGCGCCGGGTATTTACGCGCGCGCGTTCCTCGAGGGCCGCCTGACCGAACAGCAGCTCAACGGCTTCCGCCAGGAGCTCTCACACCCCGGCGGCGGCCTGCCGTCCTACCCGCATCCCCGGCTCATGCCCGACTTCTGGGAGTTCCCGACAGTCTCCATGGGCCTGGGCGCGATTAACGCGGTCCACCAGGCCCGGTTCAACCGCTACCTGCTGGCGCGCCAGCTCAAGGACACCAGCCGGTCGCACGTCTGGGCCTTCCTGGGTGACGGCGAGACTGACGAACCCGAGGTACGCGGCGCGATCGGGCTGGCCGCGCGGGAGGAACTCGACAACCTCACCTTCGTCATCAACTGCAACCTCCAGCGCCTCGACGGGCCGGTTCGCGGTAACGGCAAGATCATCCAGGAGCTTGAGGCCAGCTTCCGCGGTGCCGGCTGGAACGTGATCAAGGTCATCTGGGGCCGCGACTGGGACCCGCTGCTGGCCAAGGACACCGACGGCGCCCTGGTCAATAAAATGAACACCACGCCGGACGGCCAGTTCCAGACTTACGCTGTCGAGTCGGGCGCCTACACCCGGGAGAACTTCTTCGGCGGCGACCCGCGGCTGCGGGCGATGGTCGAGCACCTGTCGGATGACGAGATCCGCAACCTGTCCCGCGGCGGCCACGACTACCGCAAGGTTTACGCGGCCTTCAAGGCGGCGACCGAGCACGTCGGCCAGCCGACCGTGATCCTGGCGCACACCATCAAGGGCTGGACACTGGGGCCGGACTTCGAGGCCCGCAACGCCACCCACCAGATGAAGAAGCTGACCGTGGCCGAGCTCAAGGAATTCCGCGACCGGCTCTACCTGGAAATCCCCGACGCCGCGCTGGAGGCGGAGCTTCCGCCGTACTACCACCCCGGCGAGAAGTCCGACGAGATCCAGTACATGAAGGAGCGCCGCGCTGCGCTCGGCGGCTACCTGCCCAAGCGGGTCATGCGGGCCAAGCCGCTTGCCCTGCCCGGTGACGCGGTCTACGAGGAGCTGCGCCGCGGCTCGGGCAAGCAGGCAGTTGCCACCACGATGGCGTTCGTGCGGCTACTCAAGGACCTCATGAAGGACCCGGAGATTGGCGAGCGTTTCGCCCCGATCATCCCCGACGAGGCGCGCACCTTCGGCATGGACTCGCTGTTCCCGACCGCGAAAATCTACGACCCGCACGGTCAGACGTACGAGGCGGTCGACCGTAACCTGCTGCTGTCCTACAAGGAGTCGGCGGGCGGCCAGATCCTGCACGAGGGCATCAGCGAAGCGGGTGCCATGGCGTCGACCACGGCGGCTGGCACCTCGTATGCGACGCACGGGACGCACATGATCCCGGTGTACATCTTCTACTCGATGTTCGGGTTCCAGCGGACCGGCGACCAGATGTGGGCTCTGGGCGACCAGCTCGGGCGGGGCTTCCTGCTCGGCGCGACTGCGGGCCGTACCACGCTGACTGGCGAGGGCCTGCAGCACAACGACGGCCACTCGCCGCTGCTCGCGTCGGTCAGCCCGGCGTGCGTCAGCTACGACGCCGCCTGGGCGTACGAGCTCGCGTACATCGTCAAGGATGCCCTGCGCCGGATGTACGGCTCGACGCCGGAGCACCCGAATGGCGAGGACATTTTCTACTACCTCACCGTCTACAACGAGCCATACGTCCAGCCTGCGGAGCCGGCGGACTACCCCGGCGGCCTCGAAGCGCTGGAGCGCGACATCGTGCGCGGTTTGTACCGCTTTGCCCCGGCGCCCGAGGTGCCGCACGAGGCGGTCGAGCCGGCCGCAGCCGCGTCCACCACGGGCGAGGTACCGCAGGCTCAGGTCATGGCGTCCGGCGTGGCGCTGCGGTGGGCGCTGGAAGCGCAGCGACTGCTCGCGGAGGACTGGGGTGTCCGGGCCAGCGTGTGGTCGGCAACCTCCTGGACTGAGCTGCGACGCGATGCGCTCAGGTGCGAGGAATGGAACATGCTCCAGCCCGAGGCTGAGCACCAGGTTCCGTGGATCACCAGAGCACTGGATGGTCACCCTGGGCCGGTCGTCGCCGTCAGCGACTGGATCCGAGCCGTGCCCGACCAGATCGCGCGCTGGGTCCAGGCGCCGTTCAGCTCGCTCGGCACCGACGGCTGGGGTTTCTCCGACACCCGTCCCGCTGCCCGCCGGTTCTTCCATGTCGACGCCGAGTCGATCACGGTGGCGGTTCTCGCGGAGCTGGCGCGTCTCGGCGAGGTGAAGCCGGAAGCAGTGGCGCAGGCGATCGCGAAGTACCGGCTCGACCTGGCCGTCAGCGAGTCCCTGTAGGGCCACGATGAGCCACCGGCTGCGGATGAGCGCGGAGCTCGGCGACTGGTTCACCGAGCTCGGCTCGTCCCAGCCGGGGCCATCACAGGGGGCGGCTGATGAGGTCGCCGCCTCGCTGGTCGCCGTGCTGGAAGCGGCCGACTCAGCTGCGCTCGGGATCGTCGCCGACCTGGCGGCTGAGCGCGCCGACGATCCCGGCGAGCACCGCGCGGCCATCGACCATACCTATCAGCAGCTGCTCGAGGCACAGTCGGTCCTGCGCGGCCAGGTCGCTGAGGCAGCGACCTGGCGCAGCTCAAGCCGCCGCCGCTTCAGCAGTGCCGGGAGCGAGCCATTCCCGTTTACCCCGGACGAGGTGGCAGCGTTCGAGGCACGCGAGCGCAGTTTGCAGGAACAGAGTCAGCGCTTCCAGTCCGCCATCGACCACTTCCGGGCGGTCAAGGAAGCGGCGAAGGCACGCTTGACCGCCGCGCACGCTGGCCGTGAGATCCAGCTGGCGCTGCTCGCGTCCGCTGCGGAGGCTGGCCTCACGCCCGAGGAAACGGCGGATGTCCGGCGCGACCTGGCGCGCGCGGAGGCGAATCTGGTTGACGCAGCTGCGCAGATAGCGGCAGCCCAGGCCGAGGCCTCGCGAACGGCTCACCGGATGCTCCGGGACGCTCGCCTGGCGACGATCAGCAACGGCAGCATGGGGCAGAGTGCTGACTCGGCCGACGGCGACCCTGACGTTGAGATTGACGGAGACGCTGACGAGGCGGCGAAGGCTGTTCTGGCCGGGCTGCTTGAGCTGCGGGCTGATCCGCTGGGATCGGATGCGCGGCTGCTGTTTGCCGTCGAGCCGGCGGGCACGGTGACGCTGCTGGCCGTTCTCGACGATATTGCAGCCGTGGCCGAGCACCGCGGCGAGGCGATCGATCTCGCGGGCGAGCTGCTCGAGGAGATCCGCGCCGACGGCTGGCCCGGCGCCAGCGGCGCCCCTGACACAGCCGCCCCCGACGCCGCGAACGATCTGGTGACACTGGCCGGAGCGGCCGCGTTTCTCGACAGGTATTTCGCTGGTCGTCAATCCGGGATCACTGCGCGCGCGGCTGTCCTCGCGACCGCGCGGACCCTGGCGGACCTGCGGCGCGCGCGGGATCTGAGCATTGCCGATGTGGCGACTCGGTCCGGTCTGTCGGCCGGCGAGGTGCGGCAGCTTGAGTCGGGCGGCGTCCGACCTGCCGACGTCGGCGATCTGGCGCTGTACCTCGGTGCGCTCGGCAGGCGACTGGACCTCACCACTGAGGGCGTGCCGCTGCGGTAAGGCGGAGGCGCAGCTACGACGCGCACCTGCGCCGTCGCTGGGCGACCACGAAGACGCGGCGGGTGATGCAGGCTAGAGCCAGGTTCATCTCCGCGATGCGTGCCCGCCAGTCGGCAGCCTGGCCACTCGGCGGCCAGCTCGTCAGCGGCAGCGAGCAGCGCGCGCCCGGTTCGTTCCTGCCGATCGTGCCAGGCCGGACCGGTAAACGTCTGCTCGAACCGTTCGGTCCAGCGTGCCGCCCTGTTCATCAGTGCCATCCTGCCGCGCCGCGGCGAGCGCGACGCTTGGCTGGGCGTGAACGACATGGGTAGTGCCGTACTAATCTGAACGTCGTGATCGTCCCAGCCCGTCCCGCAGCCTCCTGATGGCGGGAGGCGCGGCTACAGCGCTACGCCCGCTGAGGTATCGCAGCTTCGCGGTTCTGTGGACCGCGAGCCTCATCTCGAACGTCGGCAGCTGGATGCAGACCGTCGCGGTCGGCGCGCTGGTGATCTCGCGGACCGGGCAGGCGAGCTGGGCTGTCCTGGTGGCGGCGGGCGCATTCCTGCCCCTCGGGCTGCTCTCCCCCGTTGGCGGCGCGCTGGCGGACCGCCTGCCGCGCCGCCCGGTCATCGCCGCGGGCAACCTGGCCGCCGGCGCCATCGCCGCCGGCATCGCGCTGCTCGTCGCGGCCGGCCACGCCACGCCGTACGCGCTGCTGGGCCTGGTCACGTTGCAGGGTGCTGCGTCGGCGGTAATCGGGCCGTTCTCGCAGGCGATCCTGCCCGATCTCGTCCCGCGGTCGGAGTTCCTCGCGGCAAGCTCGCTGAACTCTGCGCAATGGAACGCCGGCCGCATCATCGGCCCGGCGCTGGCGGGCGCCACGGTGGCCGCGTTCGGGTTCGCGGCGAGCTTCGTCGCGAACGCCGCCTCTTTCCTTGCCGTCGTGATCGCCCTGCTGTTCGTCCGCCTGGCGCCGCCTCCCGGCACGCGCGAACGGCTTCTGCGGTCGATGCACGACGGCCTGAAGGCCGCGTGGGCGCAGCCGTCCTGCCGGGCCGCGACTGTCGCCATCGGAGTCGTCGCGTTTCTCGCTGCGCCATTCATTGCGCTTGTTCCCGCAGTGGCGCTCAGTGTGTCGCATGGCGATGCGGCTCACGTGGCTGCTGCTACGGCCGCGCTGACGACCGCCCAGGGAGCAGGCGCTGTGGTAGGCGCATTGCTGCTGCCTGCAGTGGCGGCCCGGATCGGGCGCGGCAAGGCGCTGAGCTGGAGCCTCGCCGTGCTGCCGGTGGTGCTCATTGGCTACGGCGTTTCCCGGTCGCTGGTGGTGGCTGCCGCCGGGCTGTTCCTCGTTGGGCTGGCGTACATGTGCGTCCTGTCCGGCCTGCAGACTGTCCCCCAGCTACACGCTCCGGCCGCCTACCGCGGCAGGGTGCTGAGCTTTTTCCTGGTTGCCCTAGGCGTTGCCTACCCGATCGGCGCACTCGCCCAGGGGCCAGTTGCCAACCACATCGGCGTGGGCTGGACGACTATCGGGTCCGCTCTGGTCCTGGCCGTGGCCATTGTGCTGGTGGGTCTGCGGTGGCCGCGTTTCGTGCGAGCGCTGACGGCGCCCGATCCACACGAGTCGCTCGATGTTGTGGTGCCAGATGTCGTCCGAGCTTCCGCCGGACCTCAGGCTGGTTCACTGCCAGGCGCCGACTGCGCCCCTGATGCCACGTGTTAGCTGCGTCGTCGCTGGCCGACGCCGGTCGCTCCCGGTTCACCTCACGACTCCGGCTTGACCCGGTCGACCCTGCCAACGCCGCGACCTCTGGCTTGTGCATAACGATGACGAGGTGTCGTACTGGTACGGCGGCGACAAGCCGAGCCTCCAGCAGTCGGAGCAGCGGGCAAATTTCATGGCCGACTCGTGGCACTTGCACGATGTCCACAAATGGATCGCCTACGACCGGATGAGTGGCGAGTTGATCGGTCCGCCACAACGTGCGTTCGCGGGCCGTGCCCCGCCCGGCGGCGGGTGTACCGCGGCGGAGGGCAGCGCCGCAGCCGCCGGCGGCGGCCCTAGCCGCGGAGCCGATCGTCACAGAAGCTGCGATACAGTGAAACTGTGAAGAACCTTACGGTTTCCGTTCCCGATAACGTCTACCGGAACGCGCGGGTCGCCGCAGCACAGCGAGACTCTTCGGTCAGCGCGCTGGTCGTCGCATTCCTTGAGCAGTTGTCCGGGCGAATGGACGAATTCGCGCGGCTTGAATCGCTGCAGCGCGAGGTACAGGCCGAGATCGGTCAGTTCCGTGCCGCCGACCGGCTTGGCCGCGAGGAGGCGCATGACCGTGCGGTTCATTGACACGAACATCCTGTTGTACGCGATCTCACGCGACCCAGCAGAGCAGGACAAGGCCAAGCGCGCCAACGACATCCTCACCGACCGAGACCTGGCGCTATCCGTTCAGGTCCTCCAGGAGTTCTATGTGCAGGCGACCCGTGCAAGCCGTCCCGACGCCATCGGGCACCGGCAGGCAGTCCAGCTGATCGAGTCGTTCCAGCGCTTCCCCGTTCAGGACATCACGAGCGACATCATGCTGGCGGCCCTGGACACTCGCCAGCGGTTCCAGCTCTCGTA
>Ga0335074_10000348_pt1 | contig 68545 bp, 53 predicted proteins | sample Lox_Sample_23_FD_206715 | JGI IMG/M metagenome (GOLD analysis project Ga0335074, IMG submission 206715) | Soil microbial communities from Loxahatchee National Wildlife Refuge, Florida, United States - Lox_Sample_2.3 | ecosystem: Environmental > Terrestrial > Soil > Wetlands | place: USA...
CGATCGAGCTCGCCCGCGAGCTCGATCGCCTGCCACCATGCGTGATCGTCTACGGCGTGGAGGGCGCGCGCTTCGACGCCGGCAGCGGCCTGTCAGCTGAGGTGCGAGCGGCAGCTGAGCGCCTCGCCGGAGCATTGGCCGTCGAGGCAAAGCAGCTCGCTGGCTAGCGTCTCGCCAGGCCCACGTGGTTAATGAGCCGGCGGATCGCCTCGTCGGCTCGCTGGGAGCGGTCGTGTAGGTCTTGACCGGCTCGTCAGCAGATCAAACCGGCTGGATGACTACACTCGATTCCGTGTGGCTGAGCACTTGTTTCCTGTCGATACGCCCGTGCTAGGCACACTAGTCTCAGTGATGTTGATCGTCCCCGATGGGGACGCAGCCCTCGATTGGTACAAGGAAGCGCTCGACGCCAAGGAACTCTGGAACCTGGGTGGCGTGGCGGGTCTTCACATCGACGGCGCCCCTTTCTTTCTACACGAGGTCAACCCGGAGAACCCCGCAGAGACCGATCCCGCTCAGGCCGGGGTGACGAGCAGCCGAATCGAGGTGTTCGTCGACGATCCGGACGGCTTCATCGCGCGGGCGCTCGCCGCGGGAGCCACGACCAGGTCAGCGGTGGTCGAGCACCACATGCCCTGGGGTGTACACCGGCAAGGTGGCTTCAAGGACCCCTTCGGTCACGTCTGGTCCGTCGGTGACAAGTCGCCACTGAGCGCACTCACAGGCTGCGGCTCCTAACCATGAGCCCTGGGGGCACGTCCGGCACCGAGATCGCGAGCTCGATGCCCGCCGCCGGACGGTTCTACGCGAGTCACGCCGACAGGCTGACCGGAGCCGTCATGGTAAGGAGCGCATCCTCGCCGCGGCAACCGCCGCCTGACCGTACGCGATGCCGCCGTCGTTCGGCGGCACGCGTTGCGGCACGAGCACGCGCATGCCCGCGCTTTCCAGGCCCTGCCTGCAGCGTTCGAGCAGCAGGCGGTTTTGGAACACGCCACCCGACAGCACCGCCGTGCGCACGCCCTCGCGTTCGGCCAGCAGCGCCAGCGCGTGCACCGTCGCGCCGGCGAGCGCGTCGTGGAAGCGCGCGCTCACCAGCCCCCGCGGCACGCCCGCGCACAGGTCATCCACGATCGCTCGCACCGTCACGCGCGCGTCCAGCTGCAGCATCCCGCCCGCCATCAGCGTGAGCTCGTAGGCGTCGCCCGACGACCGCGTCGCGGCCGTCGCCGCGGCCGCAGCTTCCAGCTCCGCCGCCGCGCGGCCCTCGTCGCCAACCGTCGTGCGCATTGCGCACAACGCGGCGACCGCATCGAATAGCCGGCCCACGCTCGTCGTCAACGGCGAGGCCGTCCCCGTGCGCACCAGCTCGAGCACCTGCTGCCAGCGCCCCCCGTCGACCAACGCGGCCAGCGCTGGCGGCGGGACCACGCTGCCATCGCCGCCGCCGCCGCCGGCGTCGCCCTCGCTCGACGCCGCCAGCAGCCACGAGCACGCCATGCGCCACGGCTCGCGTGCCGCCGCGTCGCCGCCCGGGAGGCGCACCGGGAACAGGTGCCCGACGCGCCGTGCCTGTGCAAGGCCGCCCAGCAGCAGCTCGCCACCCCAGATCGTTCCGTCCTCGCCCAGACCAGCTCCGTCGTAGATCGCGCCCAGCGCCCGCCCGCGCTCGCCGTGCTCCGCCAGCACAGCCGCGAAGTGCGCGTGGTGATGCTGCACGCCCACCAGCCGCACGCCCTCGCGTTCCAGCGCGTAGCCGCTCGACAGGTAGTCGGGGTGCAGGTCGTGGGCCACCACCTCCGGCGTCAGCGACAGCAGCGCTTCCAAGTGCGCCACCCCAGCGCGGTAGGCGCGCAGCGTCTCCCAGCCGCGCAGATCGCCCACGTGCGGTCCCACCCACGCGCGCTCGCCGCGCGCCACGCAGAACGTGCTCTTCAGCTCCGCCCCGCACGCCAGCAGCGGCGGTGCGTGCACGGGCAGCGTCACGCTCCGCGGCGTGTAGCCGCGCGCGCGTCTCAGCATCAGCGGCTCGACGCCCGCGCTCGCGCAGCCGGCAGGTGTAGTCGGAGAGCTCGCGCGAGCGCCCAGCGCGCGCACCACCGAGTCGTCAACGCGCGCGTGGATCGCGCGATCGTGCACCAGCAGCGCATCCACCATCGGCCCCAGCCGTGCAAGCGCGTCCTCGTCCTCAAACGCGATCGGCTCGTCGCTCACGTTGCCGCTGCTCATCACCAGCGCCGTGCCCACGTCCGCCAGCAGCAGGTGGTGCAGCGGCGTCGACGCCAGCATCACCCCCAGGTCCAGCAGGCCAGGCGCCACCGCCGCCGCCACCCGCGCCCCCTCACGCCGGCGCGCGATCACGATCGGCCGCTCGCGCGCCGTCACCAACTCCAGCTCCGCCCCACGCAGCTCCACCAACGCGCGCAACGTCTCGACGTCAGGCGCCATCACCGCGAACGGCTTCTCCTCGCGGCGCTTACGCCGGCGCAGCTCCGCCACCGCACGCTCGTCATCCGCGCGGCACGCCACGTGATAGCCGCCCGCGCCCTTCACCGCCACGATCCCGCCGCCACGCAGGACCGCCGCAGCCGCCGCCACCGCGTCCGCGCCCGGGGAGAGCTCGCGCCCGTCCACGTCGATCACACGGGCCGTCGGGCCACACGCCCGGCACGCGTTCGGCTGTGCGTGAAAGCGACGGCTCGCCGGGTCCTCGTACTCCACGCGACAGTCCGCGCACATGTCAAACGCGCACATCGTCGTGCGCGCGCGGTCATACGGGACGGCGCGCACGATCGTAAAGCGCGGGCCGCAGTCCGTGCAGTTGATGAACGGGTAGCGGTAGCGACGGTCGCCCGGATCCATCAGCTCGCCAATGCACGCCGCGCACGGCGCGACGTCTGGCGCCACCAGCGCCGTGCTCGCGCTCTCGCCCGCATCGCGCGACGCCACGTCCGGCGCGCCGCCGTGCGTCCGCTGCCTCCTCGGCGCCCCATTCGCCACCGCGCCCGCGCTCGCCACGATCCGGAACTCGCGCTCGCCCATCGCCGCCAGCGGCCGCCTGCGCACCCGCTCGACGACCGCCAATGGCGGCGCGCGCTCGGTCAGCTGCGCCACGAACAGCTCCAGCGCCGCTCGCTCGCCCTCCACCTCCAACGTCACGCCGCACGCGTCGTTTCGCACCCATCCAGCCAGCCCGTGCTCGCCAGCCAGCCGATGGACGAACGGACGGAAGCCCACGCCCTGCACCACGCCGTCCACGCTCACGCGCACGCGAGTGCGCGCCTTAAACTCCTCTTCCCGCGCGCCCGCGGTCACGCCCGCCACGACGGTCGCTCACGCGGGCAGCGGCTCGCGCCGCGCGACCCCAGCCAGCCACTCGGCGAACGCGCCCACGCCCTCCCCCGTGCGCGCGCTCACCAGCATGTGCGCCACGCCCGGGTTCACGCGATCGAGGTTCGCCAGGAAGTCCTCCACGCTGAAGTCCACGTGCGCCAGCAGGTCGAGCTTGTTCACCACCACCAGCTCGCACGCACGGAACATCAGCGGGTACTTCAACGGCTTGTCCTCGCCCTCCGTCACCGACGCGATCATCGCGCGCGCGTCCTCGCCCACGCGGAACTCCGCCGGGCACACCAGGTTGCCGACGTTCTCGATCACCAGCAGGTCCATCTCCCCCAGCGCCAGCGCCGGCAGCGCCGAGCGCACCATGTTCGCGTCCAGGTGGCACTCGCCGCCAAAGCCCCGCGCGGTGTTCAGCTGCGTCACCGGCACGTGCAGCGCCGCAATCCGCTCCGCGTCCAGCGACCCCTGCACGTCGCCCTCCAGCACCCCCACGCGTATCGCGCCCGGCCGCTCGTCCGCCATCGCGCCCGGCCGCTCGTCCGCGTCGCCCGGCGTGCGCGTCGAGTGATCGCCGTCGCCCGGTGCGCGCAGCAGCCCGTCCGCCAGCACGCGCTCCAGCAGCGAGGTCTTGCCCGCGCCCGGCGCGCTCATCAGGTTCACCACGCGCACGCACGCCTCGTCGAAGTCCGCGCGGTTCGCGCGCGCGATCGTGTCGTTCGCGTCCAGCACGTCCGCCGCAACCCTCACCTTCGTGCGGTGCACAGGTCCTCCTCCACCTCAATCGACTCCACGCGCAGCTCATCGCCGCCCATCACCCGCGCGCTGCCAGAGCCGCAGCGCGGGCAGCGAAACGACGGCTCGTCCAGCTCCCACTCGTGGCCGCACTCGCAGCGCAGCCGCGCAGGCGTCACACGCTGCGCCAGCCGCGCGCCCTCGCAGGGCGTGCCGCGCGCGAGCAGCTCGAAGTTGAACGCCAGCGAGTTCGGCACCACCTGGCGCAGCGCGCCCACCGTCACGTCCACCCGGCGCACCCGGCCTTCGCCCGCGTGCGCCAGCGCCGTGTCGATGATCGCCCGCGCCAGCGCCAGCTCGTGCATCAGCAGATCCGCGGCAGCGGGTCGCCCGCCAGCAGGTCCATCACCCGACGCCCGCCGAACGCCGTCGCCACCAGCACCATCCCCGCCGGCTCCGCCTGCACCTCGCCGATGTCCGCCGCGCGCTCGCAGCCCGGCACCGAGCGCAGGGCCTCAAGCGCCCGCTCCGCCGCCGCCGGCGCCACGCACGCCACCAGCCGGCCCTCGTTCGCCACGTACAGCGGGTCGATCCCCAGCAGCTCCGCCGCCGCCGCCACCGCCGGCTCCACCGGCACGTCCTCTTCGTTGACCAGCGCCGCCACGCCCGACGCGCGCGCCAGCTCGTTGAGCACCGACGCCACGCCGCCGCGCGTCGCGTCGCGCATGCAGTGCACCTCCGCGCCCGCCGCCCCCAGCAGCGCGTCCACCGCCCGCCACAAAGGCGCCGTGTCCGACACGATCGGCGCGTCCAGCGCGAAGCTCTCGCGCGCCAGCATGATCGCCATCCCATGTGCGCCGATCGGGCCCGACACCAGCACCCGGTCGCCCGGCGCGAGCGCCGCCGGCGACAGCCGCGCGCGCGGGTCGAGCACGCCAACTCCCGTCGTGCACACGTACATGCCATCCGCGTGGCCGTGCTCCACCACCTTCGTATCGCCCGCAATCACCCGCACGCCCGCGCGCCGCGCCGCGTCCGCGATCGCCTGCACCTCCGCGCGCAGCACATCCGCGTCAAGCCCCTCCTCCAGCACCAGCGACAGCGTCAGCGCCAGCGCCCGCGCGCCCGACACCGCCAGGTCGTTCACCGTGCCGTTCACCGCCAGCTCGCCGATCGAGCCGCCCGGGAAGCGCAGCGGGCTGACCACAAAGCTGTCCGTGCTCAGCGCCAGCGTCGGCGTGAGCGGCGGCGGCCCGGCCTGCATCGGTCCGTCCAGCGTCGCCCCGTCCAGCGTCGCCCCGTCCAGCGTCAGCCCGCTGAGCGTCGGCGCGCCCAGCGTCGCCTCGTCCAACGTGAGCGTGCCCGCATCCGCGAGCCGCGCGAGCACGTCGTCCTGCCCCTCCTCACACGATGCCAGCGCAGGAACCAGCAATCCCTCGATCAGCGACCGCGACGACTTCCCGCCCGCGCCGTGCGCCATCGTTATACAGCTGTCGCGGAAAGACGGTGTGAGCGCCGGCGTAGGCTCCGTTCGATCTTGCGCTGCGTGCGCCATTGTCATACAGCTCTCGCACTGGGGCGTCTCGAGCACGGGGGTCTGCTCTGTTCGATTCCGTGCCGCGTGCGCCATCGTCATACAGCTGTCGTCGTCGTGGGCTCGCCGTCGCGCACGTGGCGGCCGTAGCTGTAGTACGCCGCGCACGCGCCCTCCGGCGAGACCATGCACGCGCCGATCGCGCGCTCGGGCGTGCACGCGGTCCCGAACACGCGGCACTCCCACGGCTTGATCACACCCTTCAGCACCTCCCCACACTGGCACTCGCGCGGGTCGGCCACCCGCACGCTCTCCAGCGCAAAGCGCCGCTCGGCGTCCAGCTCCGCGTAGGCGTCCGACAGGCGCAGCGCGCTGTAGGGGATGCTGCCCAGCCCGCGCCACTCGAAGTGCTCGCGCGTGGCGAACACCTCCGCCATCGCCTCGCGCGCGCGCTGGTTGCCATCCCAGCCGACCACGCGGCGATACTGGATCTCGACCTCGCAGCGCCCGGCGGCCAGCTGCGCGAGCAAAAGCTCGATCGACTGCAGCACGTCCAGCGGCTCAAAGCCCGAGATCACCACCGGCTTGCCGTACTCGCGCGGGATGAACTCGAACGGCCGCGCGCCGATCACCGTCGCCACGTGGCCGGGGCCGATGAAGCCGTCGAGCTCCAGCTCCGGCGAGTCCAGCAGCGCCCGCAGCGGCGGCTCGATCGTCACGTGGTTGCACACGCACGAGAAGTTTCGCACCCGCTGCGCGCGGGCGCGCCTGAGCGTCAGCGCCGTCGAGGGCGCCGTCGTCTCAAAGCCGATCGCAAAGAACACGACCTCGCGCTGCGGGTTCTCCGTGGCGATGCGCAGCGCGTCCAGCGGCGAGTACACCATGCGCACATCCGCGCCGCGCGCCTTTGCCTCCAGCAGGCTGCCGCGCGAGCCCGGCACGCGCAGCATGTCCCCGAAGCACGTCAGGATCACGCCGGGGCGCCGCGCGATCTCGATCGCGTCGTCCACCCGCCCCATCGGCAGCACACACACCGGGCAGCCCGGCCCGTGCACCAGCTCCACGCCATCCGGCAGCAGGCTCTCGATGCCATAGCGGTAGATCGCGTGCGTATGCCCGCCACACACCTCCATCAGCTTGTACGAGCGCCCCCGCGCAACCAGCGCCGGCAGCGAGGACGCGAGCGCGCGGGCGAGCGCGCCGTCGCGCAGCTCGCGCGCGAACCTCACGCCGGCTCCCGCGCCAGCGCCGTGCCCGCATGCACCAGCAGCGTCTCGCCAAGGGCCACCGCATCCAGCAGGCCGACGTCCACCTGCTGGCGGCGCCCGTCCGCGTCCACGCACACCGCCAGGCCGTGCGCGAGCTCGACCTCCACGACGCGCATCGGCGCGGCCGCGTCGCTGCACGTGATGCAGCTGCGCTCACTGCTCACGCGCTCACGCCCTCCCTCAGCTCCGCCAGCGTCCGCTCGTACTCATCACCCATCTCACGCAGCAGCTCGAGCGTGGCGTGCGCCTCGCGCTCGTCGATTCGCGACAGCGCGAAGCCGACGTGGACGAGCACCCACTCGCCGATCAGCGCGTCCAGGAGCTCCTGCCCCAGCAACGCCACGCTGACCGTGCGCCGCACGCCCGCCACGTCCACCTGCGCGAGCTCGTCGGCGTGATCGACGATCTGCACGACGCGCGCGGGAATCGCCAGGCACATGGGCGCGCGGGCCGCTACGCCTCTGCGCTGGCCGGCGTCGCGTGCGGGGCCGCCGTCAATGCGGTGGCCCCGCCGTTCTCAGCGCGGCGGGTTTCGGGGATGCGGGCGCTGATCGTGGTGCCGGCGCCGGGGGCGGAATCGATCGCCAGCTCGCCTTCGAGCAGCGCGACCCGCTCGTGCATGCCGACGAGGCCGAAGCCATCGCTGCGCGCCTGCGGGTCGAAGCCCGCGCCGTCGTCGCGCACGCCCAGCTGCACGAAGCCATCCTGCTCGCTGATTTCCACCACCGCGCGCCCGGCGTTGCCGTGCTTGGCCGCGTTCGTCAGCGCCTCCTGGACGATGCGGTAGAGCGCCGTCTCGAGCTCCGGGGCGTGGCGCGTCGGGGCCCTTCCCTGCTCGTAGGCCAGCTCGATGCTCACGTCGACCTCCATCCCGTGCCGCGAGATGCGCTCGGCGAGCGCCTCCACGGCGGCCTGCACGCCGAGCTCGTCCAGCGCCGCCGGGCGCAGGTCGGTGATCAGCGCGCGCAGGTTGGCGATCGCATCCTCCAGCTGCTCCACCGCCTGGGCCACCGCCTGGCCGAGCGCCTCCGGGCGCCCCGAGCGCGCCGCGGCCGAGAGGCCGATGCGCAGCGCACTGAGGCTCTGCAGCGTCTCGTCGTGCAGCTCGCGCGCCCAGCGCCGGCGCTCGCCCTCGGCCGCCGCCAGACGGTGGCGCTGGCGCTCCAACGCGACCGAACGGGCGGTGGCCACCGCCGTGGCGGCGCTGGTCGCGAACGATTCCAGCAGGCGCGCGTCCTCGGCGGAGAACGACGGCCCGTCGCGCAGACGGTCGAGCGCGAACAGCACGCCGTAGGTCTCGCCGCGGAAGATCAACGGGACGGCCAGCCCACAGGCCGCCTGCACCCCCAGGCGCCCGAGCCCGTGCTCATCGAAGCGCGCGCGGTTGAGCTGCTCCTCCAGGCGCTGGGCGGTGCGCGTGCGCATCACATAGCCCGCAACCGAGTCCGCCGCGGGCATGCGCCTGGCAATCAGGTCGGCGGGCAGCTCGCCCGCCGCCGCCGCGATCGCCAGCTCCTCGCCCTGCTTCAGCTCGATCACCAGCGCGCGCGCCGACACCAGCGCGCGCCCGCGCTTGGCGACCAGCTCGAGCACCACGTCGAGGTCGGTCTCGCCGCCCACCGCCCGCGCGATCTGCGTGGTCGCCTCCAGCGCCGCGACCGTCCGCTCGAGCTCGTCGCGGCGTTCGCTCGCGCCGGTGAAGCGCCGCGCGTGATCGACCGCCACGCCGGCGAACTCGGCGAGCACCATCACCGCGTGCTCGTCCTCCTCGCTGAACTGCTCGCCGTTCGCCTTCTCAGTCAGGTACAGGTTGCCGTACGGCTCGCCGTCGGTGATGATCGGCACGCCGAGGAACGTCTTCATCGGCGGGTGACCGTGCGGGAATCCGTAGGACAGCGGGTGTTCGCCGACGTCGGCGATGCGCAGCGGCGCGGGCTGCTCGATCAGCGCGCCGAGCACGCCACGCCCGCGCGGCAGCGCCCCGATCGTGGCGCGTGCCTGCTCGTCGATGCCCTTCGTCAGGAAGCGCACGAGCTCCGTCTTGGAGTCGCTGAGCACCCCCAGGGCCGCGTAGCGCGCTTCGGTCAGCTCCTGGGCCGCGTCGAGCACACGTTCGAGCACGACGTCGAGGTCGAGATCCGCGAGGACGCTGCGCGCGACTCCGAGGATTCCCTGTGTAGTTCGATCCATACCGGCCTTCCAAAGCTACCGAGGGCTCGTGCGTCCTGTGCGCTCCGACCGCCCCCGGTTGGATCTCTCCATCTGCGGACGCGCGGTGCTCGCGCGAACCCACTCATTCAATCACGTTTTCTACCAGACGCAGGGTCCTGCTGCAGCGCGCGGCCAGCGAGCTGTCGTGCGTGATCACCAGCACCCCACGGTGCGCGCACGCGCCCAGCAGGCGATCCATCACCCGCCGGGCGAGCGGCGCGTCCAGATGCGCGGTCGGCTCGTCCAGAACCAGGAAGCGGGCGTCGGCCAGCAGCGCACGCGCAAGCGCCAGGCGCTGACGCTGCCCGCCGGACATCAGCTCGCCGTCGGCGCCCACGATCGTCTCCAGCCCGTCCGGGAGGCCGCGCACCCAGCCGTCCAGCTCGACGCACTGAAGCGCGCGCTCGACCTCCCCCTCGCCCGCGTCACGGCGGGCCAGCAGCAGGTTCTCGCGGATCGTCGTGTTGAACACCCGCGCGTCCTGGCCGCACAGCAGCACCGCGCGGCGCACATCCTCCTGGGCGAGCTCGCGCACGTCGATCCCGTCGAGCGTCACTTGGCCCCGCTGCGCCTCGCGCAGGCGCACGAGCAGCTCGCCCAGCGTGCTCTTGCCGACGCCGCTCGGCCCGACGAGCGCGACGCGCTCGCCCGCCGCCAGCGACAGCTCGAAGTCGTCGAACAGCCACGGCTCCTCGGGCCCGTAGCGAAAGCCGAGATGCCGTGCGCGCAGCTCGCCGGCGCCCGACGGCCGCGCCGGCGCGGGCGGGTCCACGACCGGAGGCTCGCAGCTCGAGATCTCGTGCACGCGCGCGGCGGACGCGGCGCACGTGCGCAGGCTGCGCGCAGCTGCCGGCAGCGGCGCGATCGCCTCGTAGGCGCCGAGCACCAGGAACGCGAGCGCCGCCAGCAGCACGCCGGCGAGCACGCCCGCATGCACGGCGGCGATGCCGACCACGAGCACCACGAGCAGGCCCACGCCGGTGAGGACGCTGCCGAGCGTGCTCGCGAGCGCCGCCACCAGCGCGTCGACGCGCGCCAGGCGCGAGAGCTCCGCGTCGCTGTCCGCCAGCGCCCGGATGCGCGCGTGCGTGCAGCCCAGCATGCGCAGCTCGTCCGCGCCATCGATGCTCTCCACCAGCTCGCCCGTCAGCCGCGCGCGCACGCGCGCCTGGCGGCGGTCGGCGCGCGCGGCCAGCGTGGCGCTCAGCCACGGCAGCGTGAGCGCGGCGAGCGTCAGCGACGCGAGCACCGCGACGCCGGCGAGCGGCAGCATCAGCCAGGCGGCGAAGCTCGCGCCCGCGATCACCGCCGCGGCCACCAGCGCGGGGATCAGCGCGCGCAGGTACAGGTCCGACAGCGCATCCACGTCGCCCACGAAACGCGCGAGCAGATCGCCGCCGCCGCGGCGCAGCTGACCGGGCACCAGCGGCCACAGCCGCTCGTAGAAGCGCACGCGCAGCCGCGCCAGCTGGCGCAGCGCGAGGTCGTGCGAGCACAGGCGTTCGGCGTACCGCAGCGTCGCGCGGCTGAGGCCGAACGCGCGCACGCCGACGATCACCACCATCAGCTCGAGGATCTCCGGGCGCTGTGCCGCGCGCGAGATCAGATAGCCGGAGCTCGCCAGCAGCCCGATCGCCGCGGCCGTCGCCCCCGCGGACAGCGCGACCGCCAGCGCCAGGCGCCGGCGCTCGCCGCGCGGCAAGCGCCCCACCTCCAGCAGCGCCCTCACGCGAGCACCGCCATTGCACGCGTTGCGGGCGCGGGCGTGGGCGTCTCAAGCGCCCGGCCGTGCTCGATCCGCACCAGGCGGTGGGCGTGCTCGGCGAGCTGCGGGTGGTGCACGATCAGCAGCACCGTGCGTCCCGCGGCAAGCGCCGGCAGCAGCTCGGCGATGCGCGCGGCGCCCGTCTCGTCGAGGTGCGCGGTCGGCTCGTCGAACACCAGCAGCCGCGCGTCGCGCAGGATCGCGCGCGCGAGCGCGATCCGCTGACGCTGTCCCGCCGACAGCCGCACGCCGTCCTCGCCCACCGGCGTGTCGAAACCCTGTGCAAGTCCCTCGATGAACGCCAACGCGCCCGCGGCGCGTGCGGCCTCGCGCACCCGCTCGGCGTCGGCGTCGCCGGCGCCCAGGCGGATGTTCTCGGCGACCGTGCCCGCGAACAGCTGCGGGCGCTGGGGCACCCACGCGATCTGCGCCCGCCAGCGCTCGACGTCGATCGCGCGCAGATCGGCCCCGCCGCAACTGACCTCGCCCGCGCTGGGGTCGGCCAGACGCATGATGAGCCTTGCGATCGTGCTCTTGCCCGCGCCGCTCCGCCCGACGAGCGCAGTGATCTCGCCCGCAGCGAGCTCCAGGTCGATGCGCTCCAGCACGCGTCCTGGGCGCAGCGGGTACTCGTAGTCGACGGCGCGCAGGCGCACGGGCTCGCGCGCCGGGTCAGGGACGCGCGGCGTGCCGAGGCCCGGCGCGGCGCGGCGCGGCGAGGCGACGCGCGGCGCGGCGCGGGGTGGCGCGGCGCGGGGTGGCGCGGCGACGCGAGACGTGGCGAGGCGCGGCGCGGCGACGGACGCCGGCGCTTGCAGCGCCGGCGGCTGGTCGAGCACCGCGTAGATGCGTGCCGCGGCTGCGGTGCCGTCGGCGGCGGCGTGGAACTGCTGGCCGATCTGGCGCAGCGGCCCGTAGAGCTCGGGCGCGAGCAGCAGCACGGTCAGCCCGGCGGTGAGCGACAGCGCGCCGTCGACGAGTTGCACGCCGATCGTCGCGGCGGCGAGCGCCGTGCCGACCATCGCGCACAGCTCGAGCACGAGCGCCGACAGGAACGCGACTCGCAGCGTGGCCATCGTCTCGCTGCGGTAGCGCTCGCCCACCTCGGCGAGCATCCCGGCCTGGGCGCGCTCGCGGCGGTGGGCGCGCAGCGTGGGCAACCCGCGCACGACGTCCAGGAAGTGCGAGCTGAGCAGCGACAGCGCCTGCCAGCGCCGCTGCGTCTGCGCGCGGGCGCCCTTGCCGATCAGCACCATGAACACGATCAGGATCGGCACGGTCAGCGCGAGCAGGCCGGCCGCGATCGGATCCGCGGCCGCGGCCCACGCGAGCACGGCGGCCGGCACGACTGCCGCGAGCACCAGCTGGGGCAGGTAGCCGGCGAAGTACGCGCGCAGCCCGTCCACGCCCTGCACGGCGGCAGCCGCGAGCTCGCCGGTGCGGATGGCCGCCGGCCCGGCGCTGCCCGGCCCGCCCGTCGCAGGCCCGCCCGTCGCCGCGCCGGCGATCGCCGGCCCGCCGGCCGGGGCGGCTCCGTCGGCGCCGAGCAGCCGCCGGGCGAGGCGCCCGCGCAGCTCGGACATCGCGCGGCTGGCGCCGAGCTGGGCGGAGAGCTCGAAGCCGCCTCCCACCGCCGCGCGCGCGAGGAGCACGGCGCCGAGCGCGAGCAGCTTGCCTTCGAGCGCGGCGGCGCTCGCGTGGCGCAGCGCCGCGCGGTCGATGATGCATGCGAGCAGCACCGCCTGCGCGACGATCAGCGCGGCGCTCGCCAGCGCGAGCGCGCCGACGAGCGTCAGGTGCGTGCGCGCTGCGCGGCTCTCGCGCAGCAGCCTGCGATCAACCGGCGCGGGCATCGACTAGACCGCTGTTCCACGTCGCGCCTGCTCGTATTCGATCGCCGCCAGCGGCGTGGGCGTGCCTTCGAAGTCGTCGCGCCCGAGGCGGTGGCGGAAGACCCAGTAGGTCCAGCCGGTGTAGGCGAGCACGATCGGCACGAAGATGATCGCCACGACCGTCATCACGAGCTGCGTGTAGTGGTTGGAGGAGGCGGCGGCGAGCGACAGGCCGTAGGCGCGGTTGGTCGTGGAGCCGAGCGCCGCGGGGAACAGCTCGACGAACAGGCTCACGAACAGCAGCGCAATGGCGCCGGCGCTGAGCGCGAACGCGCTCCCGTCGCGCCTGCGCGCGAGCATCGCCGGCACCGCCGCCGCGGCGGCGACGGCGAGCACGGCGACGAGCTGTGCGGAGAGCTTCACGCCGCCGTTGTCCTGGTCGATCGCGGTCCACACGAGGAAGCCGGCCATCAGCGCGACGCTCGCAAGCGAGGCGCGCAGCGCCACCGCGCGGGCGCGCTCGACGATCTCGCCGCTGGTGCGCAGCGTCAGGAACACGGCGCCGTGCGCGATGAACAGCGACAGCGTGACCAGGCCGCCGAGCAGCGCGTAGGGGTGCAGGAGGTCCCACAGCGAGGCGGTGACGTTGTGGGCGGCGTTCATCGGCACGCCGTGGACGATGTTCGCCCAGCCGACGCCCCACAGGAGCGCCGCGAGGAAGCTGCCGACGGTCGCCGTCCACTCCCACGTGGCGCGCCAGCGCGGCGAGTCTTCCTTGCCCCAGAACTCAAACGAGACGCCGCGGATGATGAGCGCCGCGAGGATCAAGAACAGCGCGAGGTAGAAGCCTGAGAAGAGGCTCGCGTACCAGCCGGGGAAGGCCGCGAAGGTGGCGCCGCCGGCGGTCAGCAGCCACACCTCGTTGCCGTCCCACACCGGCCCGATCGTGTGGATGATCATGCGCTTCTCCGTCTCGTCGCGCCCGAGCACGCGCAGCAGGATGCCGACCCCGAAGTCGAAGCCCTCGAGGACGAAGTAGCCGACCCACAGCACACCGATCAGCAGGAACCACAGCGTCTGCAGGAAGTTGGGGTCTGGCATCGTCGTGCTCCCTTCAGTAGGCCAGGATCAGCTCGGAGCGTCGCGGGCCGCCGTCGGCCGCCCCCGGCTCGCCGCTCGGTTGCGGTTCGGGGCCGTGGTCGATCTCCTTCTTGAACAGGCGCCCGCCGATCACGAGCAGCGTGCCGTACAGCACCACGTAGCCGAGCAGGCTGAGGATGATGTCGGTGGAGCTGACCAGCGGCGAGCGTGCGTCGCTGGTCTTCAACAGCCCGTACACCACCCACGGCTGGCGCCCCATCTCGGTGAAGATCCAGCCGGTGAGGTTGGCCAGCGGCGGCAGGAACGCGCCGATCACCGCCAGCCGCAAGAAGCGCCGGCGACGCTCGAAGACGCCGCGGCGCAGCAGCACCAGCCCGATGATCGGGACCACGAGCAGCAGCACGCCCACGCCGGCCATCAGGCGGAAGGTCCAGTAGGTGACGCCGAGGATCGGCGCGTAGTCGCCCGGCCCGTATTTCTTGACGTCTTCGGCCTGCAGCTGGTCGACGCCCTTGATTTCGCCGTCCCACGAGGCGGTGCCGAGGATCGAGAGCAGGTGCGGGATGCGGATGTCGGGGAACACGCGCTTGGGGAAGTGCTCGAACGGGCCGACCGCGAAGATCGACAGGCTCGCTCCCTTGGTCGTCTTGTACAGCGCCTCCGCGGCCGCCATCTTCATCGGCTGCTGTTTCTCCATCAACATGCCCTGGCCGTGCCCGAAGGCCCCGGTGAGGATCGCCGCGCCGAGCGCCAGCGGCAGCACGTGGCGCACCGAGCGCGTGTACACGGCGTCCGTGCGCCCGCCTGCGCCCTTCAGGGCGCGCAGCATCGCGAACGCGCTGATGCCGAGCACGAGGAAGGCGCCGGTGCACATGGCGGCGAAGATCGTGTGCGGGAAGGCGAGCCACAGCGTCGAGTTGCCGAGCACCGCCCAGATGCTCTTCAGTTCGGCGCGGTGGAGGGCGTGGTTGATCACGTAGCCGACCGGGTGCTGCATCCACGAGTTGGCCGCGAGGATGAAGAAGGCCGACAGGATCGTGCCGAAGGACGTCAGCCAGATCGTCGCCAGGTGCACCTTCGGCGACAGGCGGTTCCAGCCGAACAGCCACAGGCCGATGAACGTGGACTCCAGGAAGAACGCGGCCAGCCCCTCCATCGCCAGTGGCGCGCCGAAGATGTCGCCCACGTAGCGGGAGTATTCCGACCAGTTCATGCCGAACTGGAACTCCTGCACGATCCCGGTGACGACGCCGATCGCCAGCGAGATCAGCATGAACTTCCCCCAGAAGCGGGTCATGCGCAGGTACACCTCGTCTTTCGAGCGGTACCAGCGCGTCTGACAGTAGGCGACCCATGCGGCCAGGCCGATCGACATGGGCACGAAGATGAAGTGGAAGACCGTCGTCACGCCGAACTGCAGGCGGGCGAGTTCAAGCGTGTTCATGGCGGGCAATCTACGACCGCCCGGCGATCGCGAGCATCGGTTGATTTCACCTACATGACTACGGCGAACTACCTATTGAGAAACGTGCCCGGCGGGCGACTCACGCGCTCACCGGCGCGGGTCGCGCCGGGCTGTTCCCGGCGCCGGCGCGCCGGCGCACGAACGCCCGGCGCAGCTCGTCCGCGCCCCACACGACCAGCGGGCACGCCAGCAGCAACAGCAGATCATGGGGCGGCGGTCCGGCGGTCGCGAGCAGCGACTGCAGCGGCGGCGCGTACACCACGACGGCGGCCACGAGCAGCTCGACGAGGACCGCCAGCAGCAGGTAGCGGTTGCTGAAGGCGCCGACCGAGCGCAGCGACGCGCGCTGCGTGCGCACCGCGAACGCCGTCCCGATCTGCCCGGCGATCATGCCGAGGAACGTCATCGTCGTGGCCTGCAGGTACGCGTGGTGAAAGCGCGTCCCGACGCCGGTCGCCTCGCCCGGATGCCAGCCGGCCCCCACGAGCACGGCAAAGAAGCAGCCGAGCGACAGCGCCGCCACGAGCACCCCCAGGAAGAGCCACGCGCGCACGAGCATCGGCCCGCGAATCACCCCCTCCGAGCGCACCCGCGGCGGGCGCTGCATGATCCCCGGCTCGGCCGGGTCGCGCCCCAGCGCGAGCGAGGGCAGCGTCTCGGTGCCGACGTCGAAGGCCAACAGCAGCAGCACCGGCAGCGGCAGCGGGATCGCCCCGCCGGCGAGCGCGAACACGAGGAACGGCGCGACCTCGGGGGTCGCGTGCGCGAAGATGTAGACGATGAACTTGCGCACGTTGTCGTACACGCGCCGCCCCGCCTCCACGGCGGTGACGATCGTGGCGAAGTTGTCGTCGGTCAGCACCATCGTCGCCGCCTCACGCGCGACGTCGGTGCCCGAGCGGCCCATCGCCACGCCGATGTCGGCGCTGCGCAACGCGGGGGCGTCGTTGACGCCGTCGCCGGTCATCGCCACCACGTGCCCCTGAGCGCGCAGCGCCTCGGCGATCTGCAGCTTGGCCTCGGGGGAGGAGCGCGCGAAGATCAGCTCCTCCCCGCCCGCGAGCAGCTGCTCGACTTGCCGCTCCTGGCGGTGGTCCAGGCGCTCCGCGTCGATCACCCTCGCCTGCGGCCCGCCGATGCCCACCTGGCGCGCGATCGCCGCGGCGGTCAACGGGTGATCGCCGGTGATCACGATGATGCGAATGCCCGCGCTGTGGCAGCGCGCCACCGCCTCCGGAACCTCCGCGCGCGGTGGGTCGAGCATCGTCACCAGGCCGACGAAGCACAGCTCGCGCTCGACCTGCTCGCGCGCGGGCGCGGCGGCGCCCACCGGGATGGCGTCGCCCTCACGGGCGGCGTCGCCCATCGGGGCGCCCACCGGGGTGGCACCGCCCGCACAGGCGGCGTCGCCCATCGGGGCAGCGGGCAGCGTCCGGCGCGCGAGCGCCAGCACGCGCAGCCCCTGGTGCGCATAGCCCTCCACCTGCGCGAGGATGCGCGCGCGCGTGGGCGCGTCGAGTGGGCCTTCCGCGCCGTCGCCGAGGGCGCTCGTGCACAGCTGCAGCACCGCCTCTGGCGCCCCCTTGGTGTGCAGGCGCGTGACCCCCGCGGCAACGTCCAGCGTGCTCATCAGCTTCAGGCGCGGGTCGAAGTTGTACTGGTGGCGCCTGCAGCGCTCGCGCGCGGCCACGTCGACGTCCGCCCCCAGCGCCTGCGCGGTGCGCAGCAGCGCGAGCTCGGTCGGGTCGCCCGCACCCTCGCCGCCGGCCTGCAGCCGCGCCTGGTTGCACGCGGCGGCGGTTTCGGCCAGCGCGCCCAGCGCCGCGCGGCGCGCGCCGACGGCGGGCTGCTCGTCGCGCTGCGCCTCTGCGCCGGGCTGCCGATCGCGCTGCGCCTCCGCCCCCGGTTGCCCGTCGGGCGGCGCCGCCGCGCGCGAGCCTGCGCTCGCCTGCGCCTCCGCCCCCGGCTGCCCGTCGGGCGGCGCCGCCGCGCGCGAGCCTGCGCTCGAGATGCGCGCCTGCACGGCCGAGACGTGCGGGTTCTCGCTCGGGATGTGCGCTTCGCCGGCGAGCGTCCACGCGGCCACCGGGCGCATGCGGTTCTGCGTGAGCGTGCCGGTCTTGTCCGTGCAGATGACGTCCGTGGAGCCAAGCGTCTCGACCGCGCTCAGGCGCTTGACCAGCGCCCCGCGGCGCGCGAGCGCGCTGACGGCGACGGCGAGCGCGAGCGTGATCACCGGCAAAAGCCCCTCGGGCACGTTGCCGGCGAGCAGGCCGACGGCGAACACCACGCTGCTCTTGATCGACAGTCCCGCGGCGAAGATCGCCAGCGGCACGAACGCGACCGCCATCGCGACGGCGATCGCGGCGATCAGCCACGCGACGCGGCGCACCTGTCGCTCCAGCGGGCTCGGCTGCTCCTTGACGCGCTCCGAGAGCGCGGCAATGCGCCCCAGCTCAGTGTGCATCCCCGTGGCGAACACCACCGCGCGCGCCTCGCCGCCGGTCGCGCTCGTGCCGCTGAACACGAGATCGCGCGCGGCGAGCCGGGGCACGTGGGCGTCCTGCATCTCGGCTGAGCGCACGGCGGGCACCGACTCGCCGGTGAGCGTCGAGAGGTCGACCTCCAGCGCGCCGGAGAGCAGGCGCATGTCGGCGGCGATGCGCTCGCCCTCCTCCAGCAGGGCGATGTCCCCTGGGACCAGCTCGCCGGCGTCGATCACCTGCGGGGCGCCATCGCGCAGCACCGTGGCGTGCTGGGGCATGTAGCGCGCGAGCGCCTCCACCGCCCGCTCGGCCTGCATCTCCTGGATGAACGCGAACGCGGCGTTGAGCGCGATCACCAGCAGCACGGCGATCGCCACCGTCTCGCTGCCGACCGCGAACGACAGCCCGGCGGCCAGCCACAACAGCAGCGCGAGCGGGTGCGTCAGCTGGCGCGCGAGCTCGCCCGGCCAGCGCACGCCGCCATGCCGGCGTAGCTCGTTGGGCCCGTACTGCACCAGGCGCCGGGCCGCCTCGCGCGTGGAGAGACCACCGCTCGCGCTGCGCAGATCACGCAGCAGCAGCTGCGTTGCCTCCTCCGGCTCGATCTCCTCAGCAGCGGACATCGAGCGTCGCCAGCAGCCGTAGCTCCTCCGCCAGCAGGCGCGGCAGCAGGAAGCGCTCGCGCACGCGCTGGCGACCGGCACGCGCGAGCTCCTGCGCGAGCTCGCGGTCGCCGAGCAGCTCGAGCGTCGCGCGCGCGCACTCGTCGGTGCTGCGCACGAGCCGCCCGCCGACGCCGTCGGGCATCTGCAGCGGAATTCCGCCGGCGTCGCCGGCGACGACCGGCGTTCCCTTCCACAGCGACTCGGAGACCACCAGGCCGAAGCCCTCGCGGATCGACTTCTGCACGACCACCTCAGAGAGGCGCTGGAAGGCGTTGACCTCGACGTTGCCCACGCCGGTGAGGTTGGTGAGGATGTGGATTCGCGGGTCCTCCGCCGCGGCGTCGGAGACCTGCCGGTAGACCTCCCACCCCTCGGGGTCGTCGAGCGCCATCGAGCCCACCAGCGCGAGCTGCAGCTCGCCGACCTCCGCGCGCACCAGCCGGTAGGCGTCGATCACGCCGAGCGGGTCCTTCCAGCGATCGAAGCGCGAGACCTGGGTGATCAGCCGTCCGGGGAGATCGACGCCGATCCAGTCGAGTATCTGGCCGGCGGTGGCCGGGTCGAGCTCGATGTTCTTGGGGCTCAGCGGGTCGATCGCCGGCGCGATCACCTCCACGCGCGCGACCTCCAGGCCGGGCGGCACGAACTCCGGCATCGTGAACACGGCCGCGTCGAAGCCCTCCAGCATCGGCGCCAGAAAGCCCCACGCGTGCGGGTTGGACTCGCTGGTGTCGATGTGGCAGCGCCACACCCAGTGCGCGCCGCCCTTGCCGTGGGCCTGCAGCAGCCCGACCGGCTGGGGGTCGTGGACGATGATGAAGTCGTAGCCGCCGTCGAGCGTGGCGGCGTTCTCCTCGATGCACCGGTGGTAGGCGGCCTGCTGGGCCTCGGTGATGCTCGCGCTGTCACCCTGCAGCGCGTTGTGCAGGGCCTTGGTGGCGGCGAAGAACTCCGGGTTGCCGCCGATCACCTTCCAGTCGACCTCCAGGCCGAGGTCGCGCAGCAGCGGCACCGACGAGCGCAACAGCTCCGAGACGCCGCCGCCGTAAGGCGTGGCGTTGACCTGCAGGATGCGCGCGCCGCGCAGCGCCCGCGCCTGCTCGCGCAGCTCCGCGAGGATCGGCTCCGGCACCACCCCGCGGTAGGCGTCGAGCGACCAGCGACCCACGGTCACCTTCTGCGGCACGCTGACAGCCCCCGGCGCTTGCCATGGCACATGCGAGCAGCATTGAAAGCGCGCGGCGCACAAGCATCCGGGATTTACCCGGAGGACTGTACGGAAGCACCGCATGGAGCCTCCGATGAGCACGGCTGCGGAATGCCCGCGCCGGTAGTGCGGCTGGCAGCGGATGGCGTGCCCTCCGGCCGCCGCCACGATCGGGCTGTGCACATGCGCCCCCAGCGAAGACAGCGCGCAGACGCTTCAGCGCGAGCAGCGAGAGCCTTCACGGTCGTCCCCTCGACGCAGGACAGCGATCCCGATGCATCGGCGCGCAGCGAGGAGCGCCCGCTCGCGCACGCGCTCGCCGCGCCGCAGCTCTATCCGGGCCGGCCGCACGTCGAGGTGCGCGAGACGCACGCCTCGTGGGTGTTCCTCGCCGGCCGCTACGCGTACAAGGTCAAGAAGCCCGTTCGGCTCGCGTTCCTCGACTACAGCACGCTGGCCGCGCGGCGCGCTGCCTGCCGGGAGGAGGTGCGCGTCAACCACGCGCTCGCGCCATCCATCTACCTCGGCGTGCGGGCGATCGTGCGCGGCGGCGACGGTGAGCTGCACTACGCCGAGCAGGACGCGCCTGGCGCCGTCGAGTACGCGGTGCAGATGCGCCGCTTCGACGAGCAGCGCACGCTGCAGGGCGCGATCGACGCGCACACGCTGACGCGCGCCGACATCCGCGCCGCGGCGGTGCGGCTGGCGGACTTCCATCGCGGCGCGCGCCCCGTCTCCGTCGCTGAACCGGCCACGCTGCTCGCCGCCTGGCGGACGAACCTGGAGGAGCTCGAAGCGCTGGCGCACCCGCGTGCGTGGGCGCTGCCCGCGATGCACGCGTTCGCCGCTGCGTTCACCACGGCGCACGCCGAGGAGCTCGCCCGCCGCGCGCGCGCCGGCTACGTGCGCGACTGCCACGGCGATCTGCGCTGCGAGCACGTGCTGCTCGAACGCAGCGTGCGCTTCGTCGATCGCATCGAGTTCGATCCCACGCTGCGCCACATGGACGTCGCGCGCGACCTCGCGTTCCTGGCCACGGACCTCGAGTCCCACGGCGCCCAGCAGGCGGCGAGCACGCTCGTGAACGCCTATCGCGACGCCGGCGGCAGGGCGGGCAGCGAGCAGCTGCGGGCCTTCTACGGCGCCTACTGGGCGCTGGTGCGCGCCAAGGTCGCTTTGATCGCCGCCGGAGAGCGCTCGGGGGCGCCCCGCAGACGCGAACGCGACCGCGCCACGCGGTTGTGGCAGCTCGCCAAGCGCCTTTGCTGGCGCGCACGGCGACCGCTCGCGCTCGTCGTCTGCGGGGCGCCCGCCAGCGGCAAGTCGACGCTCGCCGCCGCGCTCGCGCGCGTCAGCGAGCTGCCAGTCGTGTCCTCCGATGTGCTGCGCAAGCACCGCGCGGGTCTCGCCCCGACCGAGCGTGCCGGCCCCGAGCACTACACGCGGGCGGCCTCGCGCGCGGTGTACGAGCTGCTGAGCCACGAGGCGCTCGCGCAGCTCGAGCTCGCGCAGGGCGTGATCGTGGACGCCAGCTGCTACAGCAGGCGCGAGCGCGCCGTGCTCTTCCAGCGCCTCCAGCTCACGCCAGCGCGCCTGCTCGTCGTGCGCTGCCGGGTGACGCGCGAGACCGCGCTCGCACGCACCGCCGCGCGAGCGCACGACCCGCAGCGCATCTCAGACGCGACCGCCGCGATCGCAACGACACGCGCGCGCCGCTTCCAGGAGCTCGACGAGCTCCCGCCGACGAGCGTGCTCGCGCTCGACGCCGAACGCGCGCTGAGCGCACAGGTAGCGAGCGTCGCGGGGGCCGCCGACGAGCTGATGCGCGTGAGTGTCCCACGCGCCCCGCGTGGCCCAGCTCCGTGCTTTTCCACAGCCGATCCAGGCGTTTACCCGGTAGCCGCCGGCGCACCTCGGGACCTAGCGTGAATGAGATGGTCTCCCACCTGCACCTCGCCCCCGATCAACCGCAGCAGAGCACCTCACGGGGGCATGCTGAGCAGGAGGCGCCCGCGCCGATTCGCGTGGTGCTCGCCGACGATCATCAGCTGATGCGCCAAACGTTGCGCGAGCTGCTCGACGCCGACCCGGCGTTCGAGGTGATCGCCGTGGAGCACGACTTCTCCGCCGCTGCGCGCGCGGTCGCACAGCAGCGGCCGCACGTGCTCGTGCTCGACCTCAGCATGTCCGACAGCCACGGCCCCGACACCGTGCGCACGCTGCGCAAACGTCACCCGGACACCCAGATCACGGTGCTCACCACCGACGACAGCGCCGTCCCCGTGCAGCGCGTGCTCGACGCGGGCGCGCTCGGCTACGTGCTGAAGGAGCTCGCCGACGCCGAGCTCCCCGACGCGGTGCGCGCGGCGTCGCACGGCCACATCTACATCAGCCCGCGCGTCGGCGTGCGCCTGGACGAGCTCTACAGCGCGATGGCCCACGGCCGCATCACGCCGCGTGAGGTCGAGGTGCTGAGGCTGATCGCGCTGGGACACACGAGCGTCGAAATCGCGCGCAAGCTGAATCTCTCACCGCGCACGATCGAGACCCACCGCGCCCACATTCACCAGAAGCTCGGCTTGGCAACGCGCGCGGAACTCGTTCGCTACGCCCTCCAACGCGGCCTGTTGCGCGGATGAGCAGAGCGCCCTCCATCCGCCCCAGCAGCGCGCGCCCGGCCACGCAAACCGGTAGTTCGCCACATGCTGGCTGCGGACATCCCACAACCGCCGCGCGCTCACAGGACCATATGTTCATTCGATCGATTGTCAAGCCCGGCGGGGGTCGGACCGCGAACGAAGGGGTAGTCGTCGTGCAGGAGAGGCCGATGGACGAGCACGTCACCAGCACCCGATGCAGCCACTGCGGCGACGTGATCGGCGCATACGAGCCGACGGTGACGGTCAGCGACGGATTCGCGCGCCGCATCTCGCGGGCGAGCGCACCCGATGCGCTCGCCACGGCGGACGCGTGCTACCACGACGCCTGCTACGAGCAGCTGCACAACGAGCCCGCGCGCGACAGCTAGCCGACTGCGTACCTTTCCCCCATCGCGTACGGGTTTGCGCGGCTTGCCAGACGCGTCCGTTCGCATACTCTGCAGGCATGAGCGAGCAGCCTGAAGCAACCAAGCGACCGCCAGCAAAGCCGCGTGTGCTGGTGCTGGGCTATGACCGCACCGACAGCGCCAGGCGCGCCGCGCGATGGGCGGCCAGAGAGCTCGCGCCCGACGGCAAGCTCGTGATCGTGCACGCCACCCGGCCACTGCACGCCCCGCACACCCCGCTCAGCACCAGCGAGGAGCGCCACCGCTCCGCCCGCGCGCTGATCGACGAGCTGCTGCTGGAGGGCGAAGACGCCCTGTTCGACGTCGACACGGCAGCCGAGATCTCCGACGCCGACCCCGTCAGCGCGCTGCTCGACGCCGCCGAGCGCCACGATGCGCGCGCGATCGTGATCGGCAGCGAGCCACACTCGCGCCTGCACAAAGCGATCGGCACCGTCACCACCGCGCTGCTGCAAAGCTCGCCCGTGCCCGTCATCGCCGTGCCCGCGGGCGAGGCGCTCAGCGACAGCGAAGCCGCGTAGCGCTACTCGGTGCGCCGGCGCAGCGTCGCCGCGCCCAGCACGAGCGCCCCGGCCGCGAACGCGAGCACGATCGCGATGTCACCCCACAGCGCGCCACCGGCGGCCGACTGGAGCGTCAGGTGGTGCATGCCGTCCACGGCATAGGACATCGGCAGCGCATCTGAGAGCGCGTGCAGCGCGGCGGGCATGCGCTGGCGCGCGACCAACAGCCCGCACAGCAGCAGCTGCGGCAGGATCGTCGCGGGCAGGAACTGCACGACCTGGAACTCGCTGCGCGCGAACGCGCTCGCGAGCAGGCCCAGCCCCATTCCCAGCAGCGCCACACACACGGCCAGCACCACCACCAGCGCACTGGAGCCGCGCACGTGCAGGCCGAGCGGCCCCAGCGTCAACGCGCTCACGATCGCCGCCTGCGCGGTGGCGAGCAGGCCAAACGCAAGCGCATAGCCCCCCAGCAGCTCCAAGCGTGCGAGCGGCGTCGTCAAGAGGCGCTCGAGCGTGCCGCTGACACGCTCGCGCAGGAGCGCGATCGAGGTGACGAGGAACACCGTCATCAGCGGAAAGATCGCCAACAGCGGCGCCCCAGCCTGGTCGAACGCGGCGCGACGGTGAGCGTAGATCAACCGCAGCAGCGTCTCCAGCACGCACGGCACCAGCAACATCAGCGCCACCGTGCGCGGGTCGTGGCGCAGCTGGGCGAGCACGCGCCGGGCGGTCGCCAAGGTGCGCACGAGCGGCGGGCTCATCGACGCTCGATCAGGCGCACGAACGCCTCGTCCATGTCCTGAGTGCCGGTGCTGGCGACGAGCGCCGCCGGCGTCAGCTGCCCGATCAGGGACCCGTCGCGCAGCAGCAGCAGGTCGTCACAGTGGCTTGCCTCGTCGAGCACGTGACTGGAGATCAGCATCGTCGCACCGGCGCCCGTCAGCTCCCTGAACAGACGCCACAGATCGCGACGCAACAGCGGGTCGAGCCCCACCGTCGGCTCGTCCAGCAACAGCAGCCTGGGCGCCCCCACCAACGCGGCGGCCAGCGACGCGCGCGCGCGTTGACCGCCGGAGAGGTTGCGCACCAGCTGGTGCGCCTGCCCTTCCAGCCCGACGCGCTCGAGCACGCCAGCCGACGGCGCCCCGCGCAGTGCCGCGAAGTAGCGCAGGTTCTCCGCCACCGTCAGGTCCTCGTACACACACGGAGCCTGTGTCATGTAGCCGAGCTCGTGGCGCAGGCTCGCGACCCCGGCCGGGCGGCCGAGCACCTCCAGCCGACCCGCGACGCCGGCCTGCACGCCCGCGATCGCCCGGATCAGCGTCGACTTGCCGCTGCCGCTCGGACCGAGCAGGCCCGTGATCACGCCGGCGTCGATCGCAAACGAGATGCCGTCGAGGGCGTCGATCCGGCCGCGGCGCACCCGCAGATCACGCGCGCGCACGGCCGCGTCTCGCGCACCACCCTCAGCTTCGCGGTCCTCCACGCTGAGCAGTCTCGCGTGTGGCGCGGCAGCGCGCCCCGCCCACGTGAGCGGCGTCCATCACCCGACGCGCGCCTCGCCCGCGTACACGTTCACGCGCCCGGCGCGGGCGAAGCCGCACAGCGTGAGGCCGTGCTCGCGCGCCGTCTGCACCGCCAGCGAGGTGGGCGCACCGACGCCGACCAGCACCGGCGCTCCGGCCACGAGCGCCTTTTGCACGAGCTCGAACGACAGCCTGCCGCTCACGCACAAAAGGCTCTGCGACAGCGGCACGCGCGCCGCGCGCAGCGCCCAGCCGACGACCTTGTCCATCGCGTTGTGGCGCCCCACGTCCTCGCGCACGCACAGCAGCTCGCCGCCGGCGTCGAACAGGCCGGTCGCGTGCAGGCCGCCGGTGCGCGCGAAGCCGGGCTGCACGAGGCGATCGGGCAGATGCGCGAGCAGCCCGCGGGCGAGGCGGGGGCCGGGCGCGAGCGCCTGACAGTGCACCGCCAGCTCCTCGATCGCGCCCTTGCCGCACACCCCGCACGAGGAGGTCGTGTAGAAGCGCCGGGCCGGCAGGTCGCGCGCCAGCGGGCCGCGCACCTCGATCGTGTTGGCCGCCAAATCGTCGGTCAGCCCCGCCTGCCTGGGGCCGCCGATCAGGCCCTCGCCGTACAGGAAGCCCAGCGCCAGCTCCTCGTCGTGCCCAGGGGTGCGCATCGTCACCGCCACCGGCTCGCCGTCCACGCGGATCTCCAGCGGCTCCTCCACCGCCACCGTGTCGCGCTCGCCGTCGCGCTCCAGCGTCCGCACCGCCGCCTCCATGCACCCACCGTAGCGAGGTGACCGCAGCTCGTCAGGGTTCCCGCTAGGGTGCCCGCGTAGGCAATGCCCAGGCAGAAGCAGAAGCAGAGCAAGAGCCCGAGCAACCCACAGCGCGACATGGCGCTCGGAGAGGCCGCCAGCGCCCTCGGCGTGAGCGTGGACACGCTGAGGCGTTGGGCAGACGCCGGCAAGCTCCACACCTTTCGCGACGAGCGCAACCGCCGGCGCGTCCCCGCCGCCGAGGTCACGCGCCTGTCGCGCGCGCCGCAGCGCCACCGCACGCGCACCAGCGGCTCCGCGCGCAACCGCATGCCCGGCATCGTGCGCTCGGTCGAGATCGGCGGCGTGATGGCGCTCGTCGAGCTCGAAGCCGGACCGTTCCTGCTGACCGCCGCCATCACGCGCGACTCCGTGCAGGAGCTCGGCCTCGCGCCCGGCGTGCGCGCCGCCGCGCGGGTGAAGGCCACCTCCGTGATGATCGAGCGGGACGCAGCGTGAACGTGCCCTGGGCACGCGGGAGGCCGTTCGCGTCGGTAGGCGCCGCGGCGCTCGCGTTGGTGCTCAGCGCGTGTGGGTCGAGCGGATCGAGCACAACCCACACCACGAACGCCTCATCCTCATCATCATCGAGTAAACCCGCAGTCGCCGTCATCTACGCCGGCTCGCTCGCCGACCTCATGGAAGACGACATTGGGCCGGCCTTCCAGAAAGCCGATGGCTACAAGTTCCAGGGCTACGGTGGCGGCTCCAGCGAAGACGCCACGGAGATCAAGAGCAAGGTCCGCCGCGTGGACGTGTTCGTGTCCGCCTCCGCCGAAGCCGACAAGGAGCTCGAAGGCCCCGCGAACGGCGGGTGGGTGTCGTGGTACTCCACCTTCGCCACCACGCCGCTGAGGCTCGGCTACGACCCCAAGAGCAAGTTCGGCGAACAGCTCGCGCACGGCAAGCCCTGGTATGAAGTCATCGCCCAGCCCGGCATCCGCGTCGGGCGCACCGACCCCGGGCTCGACCCCAAGGGCAAGCTCACCGTCGAAGCCGTCGCAGAAGCCGCCAACAAGCTCCACAAGCCCGCGCTCAACAAAGCGCTGTCCGCGTTCCCCGTGTTCCCCGAGACCGACCTCGTCGGGCGCCTGCAGGCGGGGCAGCTCGACGCCGGCTTCTTCTACGCCATCGAGGCGAACCTCGCGCACATCCCCACCGTCGCGCTCACCCCCGCGTCCAAGACCGCCGCCTACACCGTCACCATCGTCAACCACGGCGCCAACCCCACAGGCGCCGAAGCGTTCGTGCGCTACCTGCTCGCCGCCTCCAACGCGTCCACCCTCACCAGCAACGGGCTCACGCCCATCTCCCCCACACTCACCGGCGAAGCCGCCGCCGTGCCCGCCGCCGTGCGCAGCGCCGTCGGCGCCAGCGGCCCCTGAGCGCCATGCTCGACCGGGCGCGCAGCCCGCTGCCGTGGCTCGCCGCGCTGCTCGCGCTGTACCTGCTCGCGCCCATCGTCGCCTTCGTCGTGCGCCTGGGCAGCGGCGTGTCCTCCGCACCCGGCGTCAGCGCCGCGCTCGTCACCTCGCTGCTCACCGCCTCCATCTCCGCCGCCGTCATCGCGCTGCTCGGCGTGCCGCTCGCCTACCTGCTCGCCCACGCGCGCGGGCCGCTCGCGCGGCTCGCGCTCGCGCTCGTCTCGCTGCCGCTCGCGCTGCCGCCGCTCATCAGCGGCCTGCTGCTGCTGTACGTCGTCGGCCCCTACACCGCCGCCGGGCGGCTGTTCGGCGGCCAGCTCACCGAAACGCGCGCCGGCATCGTGCTCGCGCAAACGTTCGTCGCCGCGCCGTTTCTCATCGTCACCGCGCGCGCCGCCTTCGCCGCCGTCGACCCCGCGCTCGAGGACGTCGCGCGCACGCTCGGACACGGACGGCTCGCGCGCTTCACGCGCGTCGCCGTACCCGCCGCGCGCGGCGGCATCAGCGCCGGGCTGCTGCTCGCGTGGCTGCGCTCCTTCGCCGAGTTCGGCGCCACCATCATCCTCGCCTACCACCCCTACTCCCTGCCCGTCTTCACCTTCGTGCAGTTCGGCTCCACCGGGCTGCCCGCCACCAAGCTGCCCGTCGCCGTCGCGCTCGGCGTCGCGCTCGTCGTGCTGCTGCTCAGCGGGTTGCGCACGCCCAGGCGCCGCGGTCGCGCGCCGGTTGCGCGTGGCGCAAACGGAGACGGCTCCGCGTCCGCCCGCTTCACGCCGCCCGGCGCGCTCACGCCGGCGTTCGACGCGTTCACGCCGGCGCGCGGCACCAACGGAGCTGGCGCGCCGGCCATCCTCGACTTCGCGCTGCGCAAGCGCCTCGGTGGGTTCTCGCTCGAGCTGGCGCACCGCGCGCGCAGCCCGCAGCTCGCGCTGCTCGGGCCCTCCGGCGCCGGCAAGACGCTCACGCTGCGCCTGCTCGCCGGCCTCATGCCAGGCGACGGCGGGCACCTCAGCGACGGCCGGGACACGCTCCACGCGCTCGCCTGCGAACAGCGCCACATCGGCTACGTGCCCCAGAGCTCCGCGCTGTTGCCGCGGCGCACCGTCTGGCGCCAGGTGACCTTCGGCACGCGCGCACGGCCGCAGCTCGCCGCCTTCTGGCTCGCGCGCCTCGGCCTGTCGGGGCTCGAGGACCGCTACCCCGACGAGCTCTCCGGCGGCCAGCAGCGCCGTGTGGCGCTCGTGCGCGCGCTCGCCACCCAGCCGCGGCTGCTGCTGCTCGACGAGCCCTTCACCGGACTCGACGCGCCCGTGCGCGACCAGCTGCGCCGCGACCTGCGCCGCCTGCAACGCGACGGCGCGCTGTCCACCGTGATCGTCACCCACGACCCCGAGGAGGCCGCCATGCTCGCCGAGGAGATCATCGTCATCGAGGACGGGCACATGCTCCAGGCCGGCTCGCGCCAGGACGTGTTCACCGCGCCCAGCTCACCGCGCGTCGCCGCGCTGCTCGGGATCGCCAACGCGCGGCGCGGGCGAGTGGTTGGGGCGGACACGCTCAGCAGCGAGGGGGTCGAGATCCGCGCGCCCACCCACGGGCTGTCGGAGGGGAGCGCGGTCGTCTGGTGCGTGCGGCCCGAGCGCATCCGGACATGCGCGCCCACCGGCGCTCCCGCGCGCGCCCGCGATCAGGAACAGCTCGCGTCCGACCGCGAGTATCACGCGATCCTGCTCGACGACATCGACCTCGGAGCGGCGCGCGAGCTCACCGTTGTGCTCGGCGGGACGCTGGAGCTGACCGTGCGCACGACCGTCACCGATCCGTTCGAGATCGACGCCCCGCTGCATGTGGCAATCGACGCCGAGGCGATCACAGTGTGGGCCGAGCGACCGACGAATCAGACGTGCTCGCCTCAACCCCCGATGTAGGACATCTCGATCTTCGGCGAATCGCCCGCCACCGCGCGCTCCGCGCGCTCCTGCGAGTAGCGATCGGCACGCCGCCCCCACACCTCGCCCACAGCGCTTTCGATCTGCGCGTCGCTCGCGTCCGCGCGCAGCAGCGCCCGCAGGTCGGTTCCGTGCCGCGCGAACAGGCACGTGAACAGCTTGCCGTCGGCGGACAGGCGCGCGCGCGTGCACGTCGCGCAGAACGGCTGGCTGACCGAGTGGATCACGCCGATCTCCCCCGCGCCGTCGCGGTAGCGGTAGCGCGTGGCCACCTCGCCGTCCATGCGCGGCGCCAGCGGCTCCAGGGGCCAGCGCTCGCCGACGATCCTCAGCACCTCCTGCGCGGGTACCACCTCCGCGTGGCGCCAGCCGTTGGTCGAGCCCACGTCCATGTACTCGATGAAGCGCAGCACCGCGCGCGTGCCGCGAAAGTGGGCCGCCATCGCCGCGATGCAGTGCTCGTTCAGCCCGCGGCGCACCACCATGTTCACCTTCACCGGGTGAAGGCCCGCGTCCAGCGCCGCGTCGATGCCGTCGAGCACCCGCCGCCCCGGCAGCGGCGCGTCGGCGATCGCCGCCAGCACCTCGTCATCCAGCGCGTCCAAGCTCACCGTCACGCGCGTCAGGCCCGCCTTTGCCAACGCCTGTGCGTGGTCCGCCAGCAGCACGCCGTTGGTCGTCATCGCGATCTCCTCTATCCCCTCGATCCCCGCGAGCGTCTGCACCAGGCGCTCGAGCTCGCGTCGCAGCAGCGGCTCGCCACCCGTCAGACGCAGCTTGCACACCCCCAGCCGCGCGAACACGCGCGCCACGCGCGCGATCTCCTCGAAGCTCAGGATCTCCTGCCGGGGCAGAAAGCGGAACCCCGGCCCGTACACCTCGCGCGGCATGCAGTAGCGGCAGCGCAGGTTGCAGCGGTCGGTCACCGAGATGCGCAGGTCACGCAACGGACGCTCAAAGCGGTCGCGCGTCATCGCGCCAGCCACCGCCCACCCGCGGGATAGGCTCCGGGCGTGACCAGAGACGAGTGGATCGCCGCGTTCGCGCGCGAGGCCGGCGTCGAGCGCCCGTCCACCGAGGAGGTTCGCGAGCTGCTCGCGCTCGCCGCCAGCGCCGCGCACGCCTCCGAACGCACCGCCGCGCCGCTCGCCTGCTGGCTCGCCGGGCGCTCGCCGCACACGCTCGCCGAGCTCACAGCCGCCGCCGCGCGCATCAGCCCGCCGCCCAGCGACTAGCTGTCTGCAGGTCGCGCGCGTCGTTGACGCTGAAGCACAGCCGCTCCGGGCGTCCGAACGCCCGCAGCGCCTCCTCCCCCACGCGCCGGCGCACGAGTGCCGCCAGCGTCGCGCGCAGCGAGCCCTCCTCGCCGAGCGCCCGCTCCAGCGCCGGCAGCTCCGCCGGGTGGTACACCGCCGGCAGCGGCTGTACGCGACCGTCCAGCTCGATCGCCTTCGCCGGCGCGCACGCCAGCCACGCGAGCAGCCCGCCGCTCACGAACGGCATGTCACAGCCCACCGCCACCACCGGCGCGCCCGCGTGCGCCAGCGCCGTCACGATCCCGCACAGCGGGTGACGGGGGTGCTGCGACTCGCAGATCACCGGCACGTCAAGCGGCGGCAGCTCGCTGTCAGGCTTGGCTACCACCAGCGCCTCCATGCCCGCCTCGCGCGCCGCCGCCAGCGGATAGGAGATCAACGACCGGCCGCGCAGCCGGGCGGACGCCTTGGGCGCGCCCATGCGCGTGGAGCGGCCGCCGGCCAGCACCGCCACCAGCGCCCTCCCCGTCCCGTCGCCGCCGCTCTGTTCACCCATCCGGCCCAGTCTCGCAGCCGGACTACAGTTGCCCTGCCATGGCCAGCAGCCAGAACGTCGAGATCGAGGAGGCCCGGCGCATCGTGCTGGGCGCGGTCGCGCCGCTCGCGCCCTGCGACGTGGAGCTCGACGACGCGCTCGGCCGCGTGCTCGCCGAGGACCTCGTCGCCGACAGGCCGCTGCCCGCCTTCGACGTGTCCGCCATGGACGGCTTCGCCGTCAAGGCGGGCGATCTCGTGGGCGCCTCCAGCGACCGGCCGGTCGCCCTGTCGATCGTCGGCGAGTCATGCGCCGGCAGTCCCGCCACCGCCAGCATCGAGGGCGGGCAGGCGCTCGCCATCTCCACCGGCGGCGTCATTCCCGCCGGCGCCGACGCCGTCGTGCCCGTCGAGCGCGCCAGTCGCCACGACGGCCGCGTCGAGATGGACCACGCCGTCGCAGTCGGAGCCGACGTCCGGCGCGCCGGCGAGGACGTCGCCGCAGGTGCCACCGTGCTGTCCAGCGGGACCACGCTCGGACCCGCGCAGCTCGGCATGCTCGCCTCCTTGCAGCGCTCGCACGTCAGCTGTGCGCGCCAGCCGCGCGTGTCCGTGCTCGTCACCGGCGACGAGCTGCTGGCCGCCGGCGAGCAGCCGCGCCCCGGCGCGATCGGCGACTCCAACTCGCACTCCCTCGCCGCGCTCGCGCGCTGTGCCGGCGCGCAGCTGGCGCACCGCCTCCACGTGGGCGACGACGCAGCGAGCACGCGCGCCGCGATCGCGCAGGCAGCCAGCGACGCCGACGCGCTGATCATCTGCGGCGGCGTGTCCGTCGGCGAGCACGACCACGTGCGCCCCAGCCTCGCCGCGCTCGGCGCGCGCCAGGAGTTCTGGGGCCTCGCGCTGCGCCCCGGACACCCCACCTGGTTCGGGACGCTCCACGACACCCCCGTGTTCGGGCTGCCCGGCAACCCCGTCTCCGCGATGGTCACCTTCGTGCTGTTCGCCGCGCCCGCCCTGCGCGCCATGCAGGGCGCGCCCGTCGCGGGCGCGCGGCCGACCGCCGTGCTCGACGGCGGCTACCAGAAGCCCGCCGGGCGCGCGCACGCGCTGCGCTGCCGGCTGAGCGCGCGCGAGGACGGCTGGCACGCGAGCGTCACCGGCGCGCAGGGCTCGCACGTGCTCAGCTCCATGCTCGCCGCCGACGCGCTCGCCATCGTGCCCAGCGACGTCACCCGCCTGCAGCCGGGGGCGCGCGTCGAGATCGAGCCGCTGTGCCGCTGGACCGGGCCGTGGCGCTGATGGTCATGCGCGTGCGGCTGTTCGCCGTGCTGCGCGAGCGCGCCGGCGCCGACGCCGTGGAGCTCACCCTGCCCGGCGGCGCCACCGTCGCCGACGCGCTGGCCGCGCTCGCCGCGCACGACGGCCTGCGCGAGACGCTCGCGCAGGCATCGGTGGTGATGGCCGTCAACCGCGAGTACGCCGCGCCCACCACGCCGCTGCAGCCCGGCGACGAGCTCGCGCTGATACCGCCGCTCAGCGGCGGCAGCCACAGCGCCGGCGAGCGCCTGCACGTGCGCGTCAGCGAGCAGCCGCTGCAGCGCGAGGTCCTGCGCGAGCTCGTGTCCGACCCGCGCGCGGGGGCGATCGTCACCTTCGAGGGCGTCACCCGCGAGCTCGAGCGCCTCGACTACGAGGCCTACGCCGAGATGGCTCACGAGCGCATCGAGCAGATCATGCGCGCGTGCGCCAGCGCCCACCAGCTCTGCGCCGCCGCCGCCGAGCACCGTGTGGGCGCCGTGGCGCTCGGCGAGCCCTCCGTGATCGTCGCCGTCTCCGCCGGCCACCGTGACGAAGCGTTCGCCGCCGCGCGCGAGGCGATCGACCGGATCAAGGCCCAGGCGCCCATCTGGAAGCGCGAGGTGCAGGCCGACGGGAGCGCCCAGTGGGCGGCGGGGACGCCCGCGGCCGGAGCGGCAGCGGCGATTGGCGCGGCGCGCCTGACGCACGTCGATCGCGACGGCTCCGCGCGCATGGTGGACGTGGGCGCCAAGCCGGCCACTGAACGCATCGCACGCGCCCGCGCGCGTGTGCGCATGTCGCCCGACAGCGCCCGCGCGGTGCACGCCGGCAACGGCCCCAAGGGCGAGGTGCTGGGCGTGGCGCGGATCGCCGGCATCCAGGCCGCCAAGCAGACCTCCCTGCTGATCCCGCTCGCCCACCCGTTGGCGCTCAGCTACGTGGACGTCACGGCCGGCGTGGACGTCGACGGCGGGCTCGTGGAGCTCCACGGCGAGGCGCGCACCGTCGCGAGCACCGGTGTGGAGATGGAGGCGATGACCGCCTGCGCGGTGGCCGCGCTGACCGTCTATGACATGGTCAAGGGACTCGAGCGGGGGATCGCGCTCGAGCAGGTGGTGCTGGTGGAAAAGCGCGGCGGGCGCAGCGACTACCGCCGTGTGGAGGGCTGAGCGCCGTGCGTGCAGGCGCGCTCACGATCAGCACCTCCAAGGCCGCCGGGCACGGCGAGGACGAGAGCGGGCCGCGGCTGCAGGCGCTCGCGCGACAGTTGGGGGCGACGGATGTCAAGCGCGCGGTCGTAAGCGACGATCGCGCTGCGATCGAAGCGCTGTTGCGCCGGTGGGCCGACGATGAGGGGTGCGCGCTCGTGCTCACCAGCGGCGGCACCGGCCTCACGCCCGATGACCTCACGCCGGAGGCCACGCGCGCGGTGCTCGAGCGGGAGATACCTGGGATCGCCGAGGCGATGCGCCTGGCTTCGCAGCCGCACACGCCCAACTGGATGCTCTCGCGGGGCATCGCCGGGGTGCGCGGCGGCACGCTGATCGTCAACCTTCCTGGGAGCCCGCGGGCGATCGCGCAGGTTGGCGGGGCGCTGCTACCCGCCCTGGGGCATGCGCTGGAGCTGATCGCGGGCGGACGGGTCGCGCACTGAGCGCTGGGCGGTTGTGGTCAGGTTGGATGGGCGAACCTCATCTCGCTCACGTTTTCCCGGCTCACCCAGCAGTCGACGCTCATAGCGCGCGGGTGCATATCCTTCGGCTGGAATCACCGGCGAGCACAGGGAGGACGTGTGAGCGAAGAGATCTCGATCCGTCCCGCCACCGAGCACGTGATGCTCGTGGAGTTCGGCCGTCCGCCCCACAATTACTTCGACGGCGCGCTGATCGGCGCGATCGCCGACGCCTACGAACAGCTCGATCGCGGCGGCACGTGCCGCGCGATCGTGTTGTGCTCAGAGGGCAAGAACTTCTGCGCGGGAGCGAATTTCGCCGCCAAGAACCCGGCCGAGGGCGATCTGTACGAGCAGGCGGTGAGACTGTTCGCCGCCGGCCTGCCGGTGGTGGCGGCAGTCCAGGGAGCGGCGGTTGGCGGCGGCCTGGGAGTCGCCCTATCAGCGGATTTTCGCGTCGCCAGCCCCGACTCGCGCTTCAGCGCCAACTTCGCCCGGTTGGGCATCCATCATGGGTTCGGGATCACGGTGACGCTCCCGCTCGTCGTCGGTGCTCAGCGCGCCCTCGAGCTGCTTTATACGGGGGCACGCCTGCACGGCGAGGATGCGTACCGGATCGGGCTCTGCGATCGACTGGTGGCCAGCGACCGTCTGCGCGACGGAGCGGTGGAACTGGCCGAGGAGATCGCCACCTCCTCACCATTGGCTGTCAGGTCGATCCGCCAGACCATGCGCCGCGATCTCGCTGACCGGATCCGCGAGGCCACCGCGCACGAGGCTGCTGCCCAGGCCAGCCAGTTCGCGACCAGTGACTTCCGGGAGGGCGTTAGCGCCGCGGCCGAGCGACGGCCACCGCGTTTTAGCGGCAGCTGAAGCAGGTCCTTCAGGCTCGCTGTAGACTCTCCCGCCGGGCCGGGCACAGACGCCCGGCCCCGAACCAGATTGAGAAAAGGGGGAGTTTTGATGCGAAAGGCATTCGCAACGCTGGGCCTCGTCGCCGCGGCGACCGTCTTGGCGATGATGCTGTTGGCCGGGACGGCTCTCGCGAAACCCAAGCCACCAGAGATCAAGTCGGTGAAGTTCCAGGGCACGCCCGCCGAACCGCTCGTCGTCGTCAAGGGCTCCGGGTTGGGCTCACTGCCATTCGAAGACGCCGAAGAAGACCCGAACTGCTTCGGCGAAGAACCGTCGGAACTCGGCAACGACTTTGGCAGCGCCGCGAACTTCTCCGAGGACACGGCGGGCTGGCAGGCCGGCTTGGGCCCCGGGGATTGCATCGGCCTGATCTTCAAAACGTACACCGAAACCGAAGTGACCTTCAAGTTCGGATCGACCTACCACCAACCCGAATACACGCCGCTCCACAAGGGCGACGAATACACCGTCAACCTGCGCGGGCTCACCAAGAGCGGCACGATCAAGATCAAGGAAAAGAAGGAAAAGAAGTAAAAGAAGTAGGCCTCAGAGGCGCCCGGCCCCGCGAGTCTGTCGCGGGGCCGCCTCCTGCTTCCCCGGCGTGTTCAGAAAGTGCTGTCCGGCCACCGCGTTTAGCGATGCGACAGAGTGGGCAACATGTCTAGCGTTCGACGGATTGGGCGGGGAGTGGAGGCAGAGCGCAGATGGGGAGAGACGGCGGGAGAGGCAGGCGAGCGGGCGCAGCGGCGCTGGCGCTGGCGATCAGCGCGACCTTGGTCGCGCTCCTGCCTGCGCAGGCGGGGGCGCTGAGCGCGGCGAAGCGACGCCTGGCGGACAGCGTGCCGGGGATTCCCGGCCTGCCGACCGGCGTGCCGGCGGCCGCGACGGCGGCGGAACCGGCGCTGCCGGAGCCCGCGAACGCGGAATGGCCGTTCCCGAGTGACTTCTCGCACACCTCCGGCACGGGGTTGCTCGCGGATGGCGCGAGCCTGTGGACGGACTTCGTGTATGACGACCACGGCCCGCTGGGCAGCCCGGTGGGGATCGCTGAGAACGCCAAGGTCTCCTCGCTCGCGGTGGTGCACGGCGGCTTTGCGTACCCGGAAGGCCCGGCTGACAAAGACGGCGCGGACATCTTCACCGCCGGCGTGGGCTACACGCCCGAAGCGACCTACTGGCGGGTGGACTGGAACACGCTGGCGAACGCCGACGTGCCGATCGCCGAGTGGACGTTCGCGACGGGCTCGGCGGCGCCGGCGAGCGGCGAAGCGTGGCCGGCCAACGCGCAGGTGCGCTCGGCGGGCATCCAGTATGCGCTGGTGGTCTCCGCCCAGCACGCACAGCTGCTGGAAGTGGCAACCGGCAAGCCGGTGGCAGGCGCGGAACTGCACACCGAAGTGAACACGGCGGCGCGCTCGTTCATCGTGCGCGTGCCCACGAGCGTGCTGCCGGTGAGCGGCAGCTGGCAGGTGCGCCTGGCGGCGGGGCTGGCCAACCCCGCGGGCACGGAATTCGCCACCGTGCCGCCGCAGGACGGCGGCAGCCCTGGTGCGACGAACGTCTACAACGTCACCTTCCGCAGCTACCGGCAGGAGACCCCGCTGGTGTGCCCGACCGAGGCGCTCCCGGACTCCTCCGCGTTGAGCGCGGCGCTGGAAGGCGAACTGGGCGTGGAAGGCGAACGCGACCACATGCCGGTCCTCGAGTGCGGGAACTTCTGGATGGAAGGCGACCAGGCCAACACGCTGGCCACGGGGGACGTGTCGAAGTACGCGCTGACCGTCGACTGGTCGCAGCTGGCGGCCGGGGAGTCGACGCCCGAACCCGAGCCCACGGGCTACTCCGACCGCTGGTACGTCACGCCGCTGGCGCTCGGCGAAGGCGTGGTGGAAGCGGAAGGCGCGAACACGTACACCGGGCCCACCTACCTCGGCCGCGTGCAGCCCTACGCGGTGTATGTGCCCACCACCTACAACCCCAAGAAGCCCGCGCCGCTGACGTGGATCCTGCACTCGCTGGGTGTGAACTACAACCAGTACGGCGCGCTCGCGCCCACGCAGCTCGAAGAAGAGTGCCAGGATCGGGGCAGCATCTGCGCGACCACCGAGGGCTTCGGCGACGGCCAGTGGTACTACGGCCCCGCGCAGGTGGACTTCTGGGACGTGTGGCACCAGCTCGCCGGCGACTACGACCTGGACCCCGATGCGACGGTGATGTCCGGCTACTCGATGGGCGGCTTTGCCTCCTACAAGCTCGTGTTCGAATACCCCGACCTGTTCTCCCAGGCGATGCCGCTGGAGGGTCCTGTGGTGTGCGGCGAGCGCTTCGTCGCCGGCGTCGAAACGGCGGCGGGCTCGGGCGGGCAGTGCGAAGCCGACGGCAACACCACGCCGCTGATCGTCAACGCCAAGTGGATCCCGTACGTGATGACCTACGGCGCGCTGGACGAGCTCGTGCCGTTCACCGGAGGCCTGGAACAGGTCGAAGCCTTCGACAAGCTCGGCTACCGCTACTACGCCGTGCTGTACCCGGCCGAGGACCACCTCGTGTTCGCCTCCCAGAACGACTTCGCCCCAGCCACCTCCCAGCTCGCCGACCTCGAACGCGTGCAGGACCCAGGCTCGTTCACCTTCAGCTGGTACCCCGAACTGGTGTCCAGCGCGCTCGGCATCGGCCCCAGCTCCGACTACTGGATCAGCGGCCTGCAGGCCCGCTCGAGCGGCCCCGGCGAACTGGCCAGCGTCGAAGCCTCCTCGGCGGCGATCCCGGAAGCGAGCGAGACGGTGGAACACCACACGGGCACGGCCGACGGCCCCACCCCCGCGGTGACCGACTCGCTCACCTGGACACCCGGCGCCGCGCCGCCAAGGCGCCAGGCGCTCCAGCTCGGCCTGACGAACGTGGCGGCGCTGGCGGTGAACACCGCGGCTGCCAAGCTCAAGTGCGCGACCATCACCGCCACGAGCGACGGCGCCACCGCGCTCACGCTGCTGGCGCTACGCCCTGAAAGCGCCGTCACCGAGAACGGTGCGAGCGTCGCCGTCGCCTCCGCCGGCGGCAGCGCAACCGTCGAGCTCCCGGCAGGCGAGACCGTGTTGCGGGCGTGCTCGGCGGGTCGGCACTGAGGGCGTGCTCGGCGGGCGGACACTGATAGACCTCGACAGGAGATGAGCCCCGCGCGCCTGCCCTCCCCCACCGACTGGCCGGTCCTGCGCCAGCTCCTCGGCCCCGACCGCCTGGCCCGCGGCGCCGCCGCCCAGTCCCCCGCCACCCGCGCGCTGCGCCCCCGCACGCTGGAGGCTGACCGGGTGGTCGGCTCGGTGTGCCCGTACTGCGCGGTGGGCTGCGCGCAGAAGGTGTACGTGAAGGACGGCCGGGTGACGCAGATCGAGGGCGACCCCGACGCGCCGCACAGCCGCGGGCGGCTGTGCCCGAAGGGCTCGGCCTCGCTGCAGCTGACGACCGGCCCCGCGCGCGAGCGCCACGTGCTCTACCGCCGCCCGCACGCGCGCGCGTGGGAGCGGCTGGAGCTGGAGACGGCGATGGACATGGTGGCCGACAAATTCGTGGCGGCCCGTCGCGCGGGCTGGGAGTGGGAGCGCGAGGGCCTGCCCACGCGCCGCTGCATGAGCATCGCGGCGCTGGGCGGCGCGACGCTGGACAACGAGGAGAACTACCTGATCAAGAAGCTGCTGACCGCGGCGGGCGTGGTGCAGATCGAGAACCAGGCGCGCGTGTGTCACTCCTCGACGGTGGTAGGCCTCGGCACTTCGTTCGGCCGCGGCGCATCGAGCACGCTGCCCGCCGACCTGCAGAACTCCGACTTGATCGTGCTGCAGGGCTCGAACATGGCGGAGGCGCACCCCGTGGCCTTCCAGTGGGTGGTGGAGGCGAAGGCGCGCGGCGCGACGGTGATCCACGTGGACCCGCACTACAGCCGCACGAGCGCGCTGGCCGACCTGTTCGTGCCGCTGCGCACCGGCACGGACATCGCGTTCCTGGGCGCCGTGATCAACCACGTGCTGAGCAGCGAGGCGGACTTCCGCGAGTACGTGCTGGCGTACACGAACGCGCCGACGATCGTGGGCGCGGAGTTCGCGGACGCGGACGTGGACGGGCTGTTCTCGGGCTTTGACGCCGACGCGCGCAGCTACGACCCGGCGAGCTGGCAGTACGACGGCGCGTTCGCCGCCGCGGCGGCCGGCCAGCGCGACCTCGAGAGCAAGATCGCGCACCAGCACGCCACCGGCGAACCTGAGCTCGACCTGACGCTGGAGCACCCCCGCTGCGTGTGGCAGATCCTGAAGCGCCACTACGCGCGCTACACGCCGGAGATGGTGGAACGCGTGTGCGGCGTCCCGCAGGACGTGTTCGCGCGTGTGTGCGCGCTGTTCGTGGCGAACTCGGGGCGCGAGCGCACGACGGCGTTCGTGCACGGCGTGGGCTGGACGCAGCACACGGTGGGCTCGCAGTACATCCGCGCGGCGGCGATCCTGCAGCTGCTGCTGGGCAACATGGGCCGTCCGGGCGGCGGCGTGATGGCGATGCGCGGGCACGCCTCCATCCAGGGCTCGAGCGACATCCCCACGCTGTTCGACACGCTCCCCGGCTACATCCCGATGCCGCAGGCGCACAGCCACGACACGCTCGCTGACTTCCTGATGTCCGGCGTTCCGCGCAAGGGCTACTGGGGCAACATCGGCGACTACGTGGTGAGCCTGCTGAAGGCGTGGTGGGGTCCGGCGGCCACGGCGGAGAACGAATACTGCTTTCAATACCTACCCCGCCTGACGGGCAGCCACGGCACGTATGACACGGTGATGGAGCAGGTGGCGGGCACCGTGCAGGGGTACTTCCTGTTCGGGCAGAACCCGGCGGTGGGCTCGGCGAACACGCGCATGCAGCGCCTGGGCATGTCGAAGCTCGACTGGCTGGTGGTGCGCGACTTCTCGCTGATTGAGAGCGCCACGTGGTGGCAGGACGGCCCGGAGATCGAGTCGGGGGAGATGGCCACGGAGGAGATCGCCACGGAGGTGTTCTTCTTCCCGGCGGCGGCGCACACAGAGAAGGACGGCACGTTCACGAACACGCAGCGGATGGTGCAGTTTCACCACAAGGCGCAGGAGCCGAGCGATGACCGGCGCAGCGACCTGTGGTTCACCTACCACCTGGGCCGGCGCATCCGCGAGCGCCTGGCGGGCTCGAGCGAGGAGATGGACCGCCCGCTGCTCGACTTGACGTGGGATTACCCGACGGAGGGCGAGCACGAGGACCCGAGCGCGGAGGCGGTGCTGGCGGAGATCAACGGCCGCAACGCGGACGGCGAGCCGCTGTCGTCGTACACGCAGTTGCAGGACGACGGCTCGACGGCGTGCGGGTGCTGGATCTACTGCGGCTGCTATGCGGAGGGCGTGAACCAGACGGCGCGCAGGACGCCGGCGCGCGAGCAGAACTGGACGGCGAGCGAGTGGGCGTGGGCGTGGCCGGCCAACCGGCGCATCCTCTACAACCGCGCCTCCGCGGACCCGCAGGGCAGGCCGTGGAGCGAGCGCAAGGCGCTGGTGTGGTGGGACGGGGACAAAGGCGAATGGACGGGCTACGACACCCCCGACTTCGACGCGGGCAAGCCGCCGGACTACCGCCCGCCGCGGGGCGCGACGGGGCCGGCGGGGATTGCGGGCGACGAGCCGTTCATCATGCAGGCGGACGGGCGCGGCTGGCTGTTCGCGCCCTCGGGGGTGGCGGACGGGCCGCTGCCGACGCACTATGAGCCGCAGGACTCCCCCGTGCGCAACCTGCTGCACGGCAGTCAGCGCAACCCCGCGCGCCAGGTGTACGAGCACGAGCACAACCGCTACCACCCGGACCCGGACGAGCCGGGCGCGGAGGTGTTCCCGTACGCGGTGACCACCTACCGTCTGACAGAGCACTTCACCGCCGGCGGCATGTCGCGCTGGACGCCGTACCTGGCGGAGCTGCAGCCGGAGTTCTTCGTCGAGGTGTCGCCGGAGCTGGCGGCGGAGCGCGGCCTGGAGCACGCGGGCTGGGCGACGGTCGTGAGCGCGCGCGGCGCGGTGGAGGCGCGCGTGCTGGTGACCGAGCGCATGGCCCCCTTGCAGGTGGACGACCGCACCCTGCACCAGATCGGCATGCCCTACCACTGGGGCCCGAACGGGTACGCGAAAGGCGACTCGATGAACGAGCTGTCGTCGATGTCGCTGGACCCCAGCTCGCACATCCAGGAGGTGAAGGCGCTGGCGGTGGACATCCGCCCCGGCCGGCGTCCGCGCGGCGCCGCGCGCCAACAGCTGGTGCGGGAGTACCGCGAGCGCGCGGGCATCACCGCGTTGACGGGGATGAGGCCGTGAGCGACGAACATCCACTGATAGGAGGATCGGCGCCTGGTGCACCTGCGGCGAGCGCGGATGAGGGCCGCGCGGAGGGAGCGCTGACAAACCTCTTGCTGGGGAGCGGGGAGCCCGCCGCAAGCGCCGGCTATGCGCAGCACCCCCCGCGCATGGGCTTCTTCACCGACACCTCGGTGTGCATCGGCTGCAAGGCGTGTGAGGTGGCGTGCAAGGAGTGGAACCAGGTGCCCGAGGACGGCCTGAACTGGACGGGTCACTCGCACGACAACACGGGCGGCCTGGGCGCGGACACGTGGCGCCACGTGGCGTTCATCGAGCAGCGCGTGCCCGTGGACGCGGCGCACCCGCCGAACTTCGTGCGCGGCGGCGACGAGGGCGCCGGCGCCGAGGACGGCTTTCGCTGGCTGATGTCCTCGGATGTGTGCAAGCACTGCACGCACGCCGCCTGCCTGGACGTGTGCCCGACGGGCGCGATCTTCCGCACTGAGCTCGGCACGGTGGTGGTGCAGCAGGACGTGTGCAACGGCTGCGGCTACTGCGTGCCGGCGTGCCCGTACGGGGTGCTGGGCAAGCGCGAGGGCGACGGGCGCATCTTCAAGTGCACGCTGTGCTACGACCGCATCTCCGTCGGTGAGCAACCGGCGTGCGCGAAGGCGTGCCCGACCGACTCGATCCAGTTCGGCGAGCTGCACGAGCTGCGCGAGCGCGCCGCGGGCCGCGTGCAGGCGCTGCACGCGGCGGGGGTGGTGCAGGCGCGGCTGTACGGCCACGACCCCGGCGACGGGGTGGGCGGCGACGGCGCGTTCTTCCTGCTGCTGGACGAGCCGGAGGTGTACGGCCTGCCGCCGGACCCGCAGGTGACCACGCGCGACTTGCCGACGATGTGGCGCAACGTGGCGTTCGCCGCCAGCGCGCTGCTGGCCGGTGCGGCGGCGGCGTTCGCGGGTGCGCGGCGATGACCGCCAGCGATCGGCGCCGGCGCACGGCGGTCGCCCGTGCGGGTGCGCGGCGATGAAGGCCCGCGAGCGCCCGCGGCCGGCGGAGTCCTACTACGGCAAGCCGATCATCAAGCTGCCGGTGTGGCGGGAGCGCGACATCGCCGGCTACCTGTTCGCGGGCGGGCTGGCGGCGGGCAGCTCGGTGGTGGCGGCGGGCGCGGAGCTGACCGCGCGCCCACACCTGGCGCGCGCGTGCAAGCTGTGCGCGAGCGCGGCGCTGGGCGCGTCGCTGGCGGCGCTCGTCCACGACCTGGGACGCCCGGCGCGCTTCTTGAACATGCTGCGCGTGTTCAAGCCGACCTCGCCGATGAACATGGGCTCGTGGCTGCTGGGCGTGTACGGGCCGCTGAACGCGGCGGCGGCGGCCAGCGACGTGCTGGGCGTTGCGCCGCGGACGGGACGCGCGGCGAGCGTGGGCGCGGCGCTGAGCGGCGCGGGCATCGCCTCGTACACCGCGGCGCTGATCGCCAACACGGCGGTGCCGGCGTGGCACGAGGGCTACCGCGAGCTGCCGTTCGTGTTCGCCGGCTCGGCCGCCGCGGCGGGCGCCGGCTTTGGCCTGCTGGCGGCGCCACTGTCGGAGAGCGAGCCGGCGCGGCGGATCGCGCTCGCGGGCGCGGTGGTCGAGCTGCTGTGCGAGGGCCTGCTCGAGCGCCGCCTGGGGATGGTCGCGGAGACGCTGCACACGGGCACCGCAGGGCGGCGGATGCGGGCGGCGCGAGCGCTGACCGCCGCCGGCGCCCTCGGCGCGGCGACGCTCGCACGGCGCAGCCGGCTGGTCGCGGCGCTCAGCGGCGCGGCGCTCGTCGCTGGCTCGGCGTTCACGCGCTTCGCGGTGTTCGCCGCGGGCGTCGCCTCGGCGGAAGACCCGAAGTACACGGTCGAGCCCCAGCGCATGCGCATGCGCGAAGCGCGACCCGCGTGACCCCCCGCCGCATCGCAGGCACCCCACCGCCAGGCGCGGCCTGACGCGCGGCCAGCCTATGCGATCCTGCGCGCGCGTATTGACGCGCACACTGCGGGGGGGCAGCGACGCTTCGCCCCTGGGCGCTCGCTGCGCGTACGCGCGCTCCGAGACGCTCGCCGCAGGTCGGCGTGCGTGCGCAGCCGGCGCGACTCGCAATGCGGGCGGGGCGCCGATGGCACGGGCAACTCGGCCAGCGACACGAATGCGAGCTGCTGGGCGTCCTGCACGCGCCGGCGCGCCTGGCGACGACGGTCGGCGTCCACCGAGAGCTGGCAGACCGCTACGACACCCGCCGCGACGGTAAGCCACACAAGCGGAATCAGAGCGAACAGCATGACAAGGAGCTTAGGTCACGCCGCCGGCCGCGCCATCGGTGAGGAGCCTCATTTCGCTACGGGGAGAACTACTGAACGCTGCGGCAACGCCGCTGCGCCCGACCAGCGCTGGCATTCGCGGCCGAGCTCGGGTCGGCCCGTGTCAGAGACACACACGCGCCGATGTGCTCGGCGCCGTCGGCGTGCGCGCACCGGATCGCCAAGTGCCGGCCGGCAAGTAGTAAACCCGCAGCACTACAAGTAACCAACGTCACGAGGAGAGGAGAGGAGCGATGCCATACATCTACTGCCCAAGGTGCGGCGCCGGCCGTTACACGAACGTCCGCAGCTGCCCCACCTGCAGGATGCCGCTGCGCCCTGAGCACAACCGTCGCCTCTCCCATCGCATCCGCCGCGTGACGGCCGCGACACGGCTCGGCGAAGAGGTCGAGGAGGAGGTCCGCGACGCCCTGTACGGCTGGCACTCCGGCTGCGTCGAGCGTTGCGAGTGACGCAGGCCGACTAACATCCGCCGCGTGAGCAGTGGGCCATGCGTGTGCATCGTTGGCGCCGGCGTCAGCGGGCTGACGGCGTGCAAGGCGCTGGCGGACTTCGGCGTGGCGCACACGTGCTTCGAGAGCTCCGACGAGGTGGGCGGCAACTGGTACTTCCAGAACCCCAACGGCGTGTCCTCCGCGTACCGCTCGCTGCACATCGACATCTCCAAGCCGTCGATCTCCTTCCGCGACTTCCCGATGTCCGAGCGCTACCCGGACTACCCCCACCACACGCAGATCTTCGCCTACCTGCGCGAATACGCCGACGCGTTCGGCTTGCGCGAGCACATCCGCGTGAACACGCCGGTGCAGCGCGCCGAACGCGGTGAGGGCGGCGGCTGGCGGATCGTGCTGGGCGACGAGAGCGTGGAGCACTTCGACGCGCTGCTCGTGTGCAACGGGCACCACTGGAGCCCGCGCCACCCGAGCTTCCCCGGCACGTTTGACGGGCCGCAGATTCACTCGCACGCGTACATCGACCCGCGCACGCCGCTCGATCTGCACGGCAAGCGCGTGCTGGTGGTGGGCATCGGCAACAGCGCCGTGGACATCGTGTCGGAGCTCGCGCGCAAGACGATCGCGGACACGGTCTTCCTGTCCACCCGCTCGGGCGCGTACGTGGTGCCGAAGTACCTGTTCGGCAAACCCACCGACCAGGTGGTCAAGCCCAACCCACTGGTCCCGCCCGGCGTGCAGCGCCGCCTGGGCCGCGTGTTGCAGCGGGTGCTCAACGGGCGCATGGAGGACTTCGGCCTGCCCACGCCCAACCACCGTTTCCTGGACGCCCACCCCACGGTCTCCAGCGAGCTGCTCGGGCGCCTGGGCGCCGGCGACGCGGTGGCCAAGGGCGACGTGGCGGAGCTACTCGGCGACCGCGTGCGCTTCGCCGACGGCAGCGTCGAGCAGGTCGACGCGATCGTCTACGCCACCGGCTACAACATCAGCTTCCCGTTCCTCGACCCGCAGCTGGTGTCCGCCCCGGAAAACGTGCTGCCGCTGTACAAGCGCATGTTCAAGCCGGGTCTCGACGACCTCGCGTTCATCGGCCTCGGCCAGGCGATCCCCACGATCTTCCCCTTCGCCGAGCTGCAGTCCAAGCTCGCCGCGCGCTGGCTGAGCGGCGACTGGGCGCCGCCCGCACGGGCGGACATGGAGGCGGAGATCCCGCGCGACGAAGCTTTCCACCGCGGTCACTTCGTGGAGAAGCCACGCCACACGATGCAGCTCGACTGGTACGCGTTCGAGCGCGAGCTGAAGTCGCGCTCGATCCCCGCGGGACAGGCGCGTGCACGCGCAGGCGCGGCCACCGGACTGGCACTCGCCGGGCGCGCGGAGAGCTGGCGCGAGACGGCGGACGCGCAGGGCGTGGCCGCGTGAGCGAGATCGAGTTCCTCAGCGCCGGCGTGCGCTGCCGCGGCGTGCACCTGCGCGGCGAGGGCGACGAGCTGGCGGTGGAAGGCAGGCGCCCGTGCGTGGTGCTCGCCAACGGCTTCAGCTTGACCGTCGACTCGGGGCTGCTCCCCTTCGCGCAGCGTTTCGCCGCGGCGGGCATCGACGCGCTGGCCTTCGACTACCGCCACTTCGGCGCCAGCGACGGCGAGCCGCGGCAGCTGCTGTCGATCAAGCGCCAGCTCGCCGACTACGCGGCGGCGCTCGCCTGCGCGCGCTCGCTGGAGGGCGTGGACGCCGAGCGCATCGTCCTGTGGGGCTACTCGCTGGCGGGCGGGCACGTGCTCGCCACGGCGCTCGCCGACGGCAGGGTGGCGGCGGTGATCGCCCAGCTGCCGATGATGGACGGCCTGGCGGCCACGCTGCTGGCCGTGCGCTCCGCGGGCGCCGTGCAGCTCGCGCGCCTGACGCTGGTGGGCGCGCGCGACTGGCTCGGCGCGTTGCGCGGGGCGCCGCCGCTGATGCTCGCGGCCGTCGGCGCGCCGGGAGAGCTGGCGGCGATGACCACCGCAGATGCCGCCGGCGGCGTGCGCGCGATCGCCGGGCCGAGCTGGCGCAACGAGGTGGCGGCGCGCGTCGCCCTGGAACTCGGGACCTACCGCCCAGGGCTGCAGGCGGGCCGCCTGCCGTGCCCGATGCTCGTGCAGATCGCCGACCGCGACGCGGTGGTGTCGGTCAAGGCGGCGCAGGACGCCGCTTTCCGTGCCACCGGCCGGGCCGAGGTGCGTACGTATCCGATCGGGCACTTCGACGTGCTGGCCGGCGACGCGTTCGAGCGCGCAGTCCGCGACCAGCTGCTGTTCCTGCGCCGGCATCTCGGCGCGCCTGCGACCGTGCCCGCCCTGGCACACACGGCGTAGATCCCCCAAATTCATAAAAACGTTTCTACGTAGTTCCGCGGGAATGTCCTGGGGGAACGCGAACATTTGCGGTGATGGCCGCAAAGAAGGACGCACAGGAGCCCCAGGCCGACCCCGATGGCGGTGCCGTGGATGCGCCCGGCGGCCCGAGCGTCGCCCTGCACCCGCGTGCGCGGCTGCACGTGGCACGCGCGAAGGGCTGGGCCGGGCTGCTGGGCTTCCTGATCGCCGGCTACCTGTCGCTACCCACGAGCACGCTCGCCGGCGCCGCGCTGCGCGCGCTGGTCGCCGGCGTCGTCTGCTACCTGGTCGCGTGGGCGGGCGCCGTGTTCATCTGGCGCCAGCTGGTGATGCTCGAGATGGCGGGTGCGCGCGCCCGCACCGAGGAGCGGATCGCCACGCTCGAGCGCGCGGTCGCCGGCGCAAGCCCAGGGCAGTGGCGCAGGCAGAACGTGCGTGTCAGCGCCGAACGTCCCATCACCGCATTCGTCGGCGCCAGCCGCTCGCCGGCGCAAACGGTCACCATCGACATCAGCGCGGGAGGGCTGTTGATGAAAGGGCTGGCCGATCTCAAGCAGGGCGAACCGTTCGACTTCGAGCTGGCGCTCGTCCCCGGCGCGCCGCCGGTGACCGGCACCGGCACCGTCGTCCGGACCGACCCCCAGGGTCGCTGCGCGATCGCCTTCAAGAACATCAGCCGCGCGGACGAGCGGCGCCTGGACCAGTTCGTGTTCGAGCACCTGCGCAACGAGCGCCAGGGCGCAGCCGCATGAGGTGAGCGCCCGCGGCTTCACGGGCTGACGGGGCTGGCAAGAAGGTCCCCTCCGGCGGGTGAGGATGTCGGGCGCCTGGGCTGGCATCGTCCGTCCGTCCAGCTCACCCCGACGACGCCGGCGGGCTGGAGCGCGGCAGGTTCGCGAGCTCGCGCGCACGGGCTGCGAGATGCGCCACGCCGAGCGTGTCGTACTCACTGGCAGCGCGCGCGAGCGCGTCCACCGCCGCCGGCGGGTCGGATTCCAGCAGGCGCTCTCCGCGCAGCAGCTCACAGCGGGCGGCCTCCAGCGGGCGGCCCATCTGCTGCCACGCTTCCCGCGCCTGCGCCAGCAGCGCGCCTGCCTCGCCGGCTGCGGCGACGATCCCGGACGCTTCGACGGCGGCCGCGCGGCCGACGGGGTAGGGAACGCGCTCGCTGAGCCTCATCGCCGCTGCCGCGGCGGCCGCCGCGCGGTCGTGCTCGCCGCCGAGGCGGTGCACCAGCGCCTGTGCGCAGCCAGCCTGGATCGACTGCACGATCAGCCCGCCGCGCTCGCACAGCTCGGCCGCGCGCGTGAGCGCGCAGTGCGCCTCATGCAGCTCGTCCTGGTCGCGCAGCGTGTCTGAGAGCCCGTGCAGAGCCTCCACGCACACCTCCGACCAGCCCACCTGCTCGGCCAGCTCCTGGGCGCGCCGGTAGGCGCTCTGGGACTCCTGCCAGCGCGCTTCGCGCCACAGCAGACGACCGCGGACGGCGTAGGTGAGACAGAGCTTGCCGATCAGGCCCTCGCGCTCGGCGAGCCGTGCGCTTTGCTCGCTGCACAGCGCGACCGCCTCCCAGTCGCCGGCGTGAAGCGCGAGTTTGGCGAGCGCCGCGTGCAGCTCGATCTCAGCTGGCACATCCCCCACCTGCGCGGCGAGCGCAAGCGCCTCGCGGTAGGCGCCGCCGGCGGCCCGGTAGTCGGCGTCGGAGCCCTCGAGATGCTGTCCCAGCGCCATCAGCGCGAGCACGGCCTCGTGTGCGTCCGAGCCGCGGGCCAGCTCCACGGCGCGCTCGAGGTTCTCGCGCGCCTTGACGGTGTCGCCGATGCGGCCGAACACGCGGCCGAAGATGCCGTGGGCGCGGCTGGCGGCACGCACCTCGCCGAGCCGCTCGGCGAGCCGCAGCGCCTTCTCGGAGGCGTAGATCGCGAGCATGTTGTCTCCCGTCTGCAGGTACAGCCAGGCGGCCTCCTCGTACAGCCGCACGAGCGCCAGCGACGGGTCGCGGTCCTTGATCAGGTTGATGCCGAGCTGGTGGTGCTCGATCGCCTGCTTGCGCGCTCCCTTGTGCGCCAGCCCGGCGCCGACCTTGCGGTGCAGCTCGGCCGTGCGCTCGAGCTCCCCGCGTGCGCTGTGGTGCTGCAGCGCGCGCCCCCACATGTCGATGGCGGCGTCCACCCGCCCCAGGCGCAGCGCCACATCGGCACCCTTCTCCAGCAGCCGTGCCGTGGCGTCGGCGTCCTCGCCGGTGAGCTCGAGCGCGGCCTCGTAGTCGGCGAGCGCGTCGGCGTTCGAGTAGAAGCCCGTGGCCGCGTCGCCGGCGGACTCCAGGTAGTGCAACGCCTTGGCGCAGTAGGGCGCGAGCTCGGCGGGCGAGAGCCCCAGCTCGCGGGCCAGCTCCGCGGCCCTGCCGTAGTGCTCGGCCAGCAGCGCAAGCACCTCCTCCACGCGCTCCCCCGCACGCGCCTCGATGAACTGCGCGACCTCGAAATGCTTCCGGGCGCGCACCGCCCGCGGCAGCATCTGGTAGGCGGCGTCGCGGATCAGCGCATGCTTGAACGCCAGCTCGGGCTGACCGGCGCCGGCACTGCGCTCACCGGCGACGATCAGGTCCTTGCCGCGCAGCACGCGCAGCGCGTGCGCGAGGTCGCCACCCTCGGCTTCGGCGACGGACACGAGCGCAGCCTCCCAGAACGTCCTGCCGATCACCGCGGCGTGCGCGACGACGCGCCGCTGGAAGGCGTCGAGCATGTCCAGGCGAGCCGCGAGCAACGCCTGCACGGTGGAAGGCAGCTCGGCGACGCTCGCACCCTGCTGCTCTGAGAGGCGCCGCACCATCTCCTCGGCGAACAGCGGGTTGCCCTCGGCGCGATCGGCCACCTCGGCGACGATCTCATCGTTGACGGCGCCGGCGCGCATCAGCGCTGCGATCAGCTCGCGCGTGTCGCGCTCGCCGAGCGGCTCCAGGAACACGGTGGTCGCGTCGCGCCGTGCCGCTCCCCACCCCTGGCGCGTCTCGAGCAGCTCGTCCCTGGCCAGACACACCTGCAACAGCGGCGCGCGCACCCACTCGCTGAGGTACTCGATCAGGTCGAGCATGCCCTGATCGGCCCAATGGATGTCCTCCCAAACCAGCACGGCGGGTCGATCGCGAGCTAGACCTTCGACGAACGCGCGCACCGCCGCGAAGAACGCTTCGCGCGCCAGCTGGGGGTCCTCGTGCTCGAGGTCAGCCTCGCCGTCGGGGATGTCGAACCCGAGCACCCTGCCGATCAGCGCGGTCCGCGAGCCGGTCGACTGGGGATCGCCGCCCGCGCCGGCGAGCACCTCGCCGATGCGCTGGGCGAGCTTGGACCACGCGAGCGCGGGCGGGTCCTCGTCCACGACGGCGCACTCCGCGCGAATCACCTCGCCCAGCGGCCAGTAGGCGATGCTCGTGCCGTATGGCAGGCACGCGCCGTGGCGCACGAGCGCGGCGGCGTGCTCGCCTGCGAGCTCCAGCTCAAAGTGGCGCAGCAGCCGCGACTTGCCGACGCCCGGTTCGCCGACGACCGTGACCAGGTGCGGCCGGGCGCGACGCTGCACGCGGGCGAGCAGCTCGCGCAGTTGGGCGAGCTCGCCGGCGCGGCCGACCAGCGGCGCGCGCACGGGCTGCTCGGCGGAGCCGTCGCCGGTGGGCGCATGCCCGGCGGCCAGCGCCTCCCACGCGCGCACGGGCTCGCGCTTGCCCCTCAGCGCGAGTGGCTGCCCGAGCGCTGTGAACGCGATCGCAAGGCTGGCGGCCCGGTAGGTGGACTCGCCGACGGTGACGCTCCCAGGGCGCGCCGCGGCCTGCAGGCGCGACGCGACGTTCACGGTGTCGCCGATCACGGTGTAGCTCTCGCCGACACGCCCGGCGAGCACCTCGCCGGTGTTGATGCCCACGCGCAGCTGGAAGCTGACGCCGTGCTGGGCTGTCAGCGGCGCGTTGATCTCGTCCATCGCCGACTGCATGCCGAGCCCCGCGCGCACCGCGCGCACGGCGTCGTCGCCGTGGGCGACGGGCGCGCCGAAGATCGCCATCACGTTGTCACCGATGAACTTGTCCACGTGGCCGCCGTACTCGAGCACCTCCTCGCTCAGGCGGCCGAGGATGCGCTCGAGCTGGCGCTTGACCGACTCCGGGTCCATGCGCTCGGCCACCGCCGTGTAGCCGGAGAGGTCGGCGAACAGCACTGTGACCGTGCGCCGCTCGTCGAGCGTCGAGGTGGCGAGCGCGAGCGCCGGTGACTGCGCGCCGGCGTCGTCTTCGGCGCCGGCCGCGTCCTGGGCACCGGCCGGGTGGCGAGCGCCGGCTGTCCGCGGCGCGCCCGGTCCAGCGTCCAGCTGCGCGCCGCAGCGCATGCAGAACCGCGCCTGCTCCTGCACAGCCTCGCCGCACGAGCCGCAGCGGCGCGCCAACGCGACCCCGCACGACATGCAGAACCTCGCCCCGTCGGGGTTCTCAACCGAGCACTCTGCGCATGCCGACACAGCGGACATGATGGCGCGGGGCGTGCGCGAGGAGCTGGACGGTCGCGGCTGCCGAGCCGGGCAGCCCACAGCCGCGGACGCCAGGCGAACTGCTTCTCGGCGGCGCCCACGCAGGCGAACGGCTTGTTGGCGTTCATGCTGGTGGATGCTCCAACGCGCGGGCGTGCTGGTTGAGTGGGATCATCCGCCTCACACGTCCGCTGTGCGGGTCGATGACTAGGCAGCTTGGCTGACCGTCGGCGTCGTGGAGTGCTGCCCGTCCGAGATCGCTGGCTCATAGTCGCCGCGCAGAAGCTCCGGCGCGGGATCAAGACCATTGGGCCACACAACCGTTCGCGCCTCCCGGTCGACCCGAACCTGCCGGAAGTACTCGGGATCGCGCAAGGGCTCGCCGAGCGTGCCGCGCAGCAAGAAGGCGCAATCGACATCCCGCTCAACGCCATCGTTGAACGCAACCCGCAGGCGATACCCGTCTAGCGGCTCAACGCTGGTGACTCGAAGCATCACTTCATGCTAGGGCAGCGGCTCGATCGACGCCAGAGGCTCAAGCGCCTGCGCGCGCTCCCAGCTATCAGCGAGTTCCTCAGGATGCAGGCGACACCGCCCGCAGTGCGAACACGGGGGAAACCTTCGTGCTCTTGTCGGAGTTCGGTGCGGCTCGCATGGTCGATGAGTGCCCGCGAGAAGCTGCAGGCAAGGCTTGCGGAGGTCCGCTGAGCAGGCCCGCCGCTGGCGCTCTACGCGCAGGCCGCCAGAGAAGCGCCCCACGGCTCGACGCGGGCCGCGATCGCTGTGCGCGTCTCCGAGGGCATGCGCCAGGAACAGGTCGCACGCGAGGGACGGAGCCCGAGATTTCGCCCGAAAAGACCCCTCAGACGGCCCCCGAGCAGCCCGCGAATGACACACCAGATGGCCCCGAAAACCCGCCGATTCCCAGGACTCTTCTGGTATGGGCTCGGCAGGACTCGAACCTGCGACCTACCGATTATGAGTCGCGGCTGGGCCAGGGCCCCGCACCACTCTGACACGTGTTAGGCCGGCGGAACATGGCACAGGCGTGCGCAAAATGCCATGTTCCCATGGAAGGTGCTATGTTTGCGCCGGCGAGCATAACATGGCACCATGTCGCCCTAAGGGCTATGTTTTGAGAATGGTGACAGGTTCTCTGAGACGCATGAATCGATGCACACCTTCCGCTCACTCGATCGCCAGCTCGGACTGATTCCAGCCTCGATGGCGCTCGCGCTCGCCGGCGTCGACCTCGGCCGGGGCCGCGAGGAGGCATACCGCCAGCAGCACCCCGAGGCGTTGAAGACGCTCATTGAGATCGCGCGCATCCAGAGCACCGAGGCATCCAATGCGATCGAGCAGATCACAGCCCCCCGAAAGCGGATCGAGGCGCTCGTGGCTGAGAAGACCACGCCCGCCAACCGCTCGGAGGAGGAGATCGCCGGCTACCGAGCCGTACTCGACACGATCCACGCAAGCGCCGCACACATCCCGTTCAAGCCCTCGGTTGTAGAGCAGCTCCACCGCGACCTCTACCAATTCACCAACGCACCCGCCGGCCGCTGGAAGACGGTCGAGAACGCAATCGAGGAGGAACGCGCGGACGGAACCAAGATCGTTCGCTTCCGCACCGTCCCGGCCGCCGAGACCCCGGCTGCGATGGACGAGCTTCACACCCGCTTCGCCGACGCGCTTCGCGAACGCGACCACCACCCGCTGCTGCTGATCGGCTCCTACGTGTTCGACTTTCTCGCCATCCATCCGTTTCGCGACGGCAACGGACGGATTGGCCGCCTGCTCACGCTGCTCGCGCTCTACCAGTCCGGCTATGAGGTCGGGCGATTCATCAGCCTAGAGCGCCTCATCAACGACAGCAAGGAGACCTACTACGACGCACTCGCCGCCTCCGGCCACGGCTGGCACGACGACGCTCACGACATCGCGCCATGGCTCAGCTACTTCCTCGGCATCCTGAACGCCGCCCACAAGGAGTTCGAGAGCCGAGTGGGAGTCCTCGCCGGGAAGGGCGCCAAGGAAGAGGCAGTCAGGCAGTTCATACGCTCCTCGGTCACAGACGAGTTCACCATCGCCGAGATCCGCCAGTTCGCAGCGGGCGTCAGCCAGTCGCACTTGAGCAAGACACTCGCGAAGCTGCGCGACGAAGGCATAGTCGAACCCGTAGGTGCAGGCCGCGGGGCCAGGTGGCGCCGACTACGCAGCGAGTTCTGAGGTCGCGGTCGGCGCTCGGGGTTTTGACACACGATCGAGGGCTACGGGAGCGAGCCGGGCGGTGCGAGCCAGACAGACTCGAACCCCATGATCTCGGCGAGCGTGTCGTAGTCGCGGTCGTAGTGGAGCACAGCGGCTCCGGTCTCTTGCGCGGCGGCGGCGATCAGGTAGTCGACCACCGGTATCCGCTGGGCACCGGCGGAGCGATGGGCGAGCGTGCGCATGGCGTCCTGGGCGGCGCGAGCGGTTGTGGCTGTGAGCGGGGCGGTGCGCACCGCGATCAGCCTTTCGGCGAGCACGTCGAAGTCCGCGCCAGTGCGAGCGCTGAGCAGGATCTCCAGCCGCGCAACGGGCGAGACGCGCAGACGGCCTGCAAGGAGCGCCTGCACCCAGCTGTCGCGGACGGCCGCATGGTGTGCGCGCGACCACGCGGAGGTATCGACGAGCAGCGGCAGCTCGCCCCAGGCGTCCCGGCTATCGGACGGGCCAGGCACGGAGCTTGCCGTCGCGCAGCAGATCCCAGTCGATGCCCGCAGTCTCTGGCTTCATGAAGCTCTCGGCGAGCTCTTCGAGCAGCATCGTGCGCTGCTCTTCGGTCGGTGGCTCATCTGCGATGTGGCGAGCTCCGGCGATCGCCAGTTCGCGCACCTGTCGCGAGCGCGAGAGCCCGGCAGGCAGATGCGGCGCGGCCACGCGCAGCGCGCGTGCGAGCTCTGGATCCTCGGTGACCTGGATGCGGGGGTGGGATGTGGCCACCAAGCAAGTGTACCACCGGTGTATCGCGCCGCGGGTGCCGCGCCCTATCGGCCGGGCTTGCGCCCTCCGCGCTCCCGCTTGGGAAATCTGTCGGGAAATCTGCCCGGCCGTCCCCAAGCCCTGCGAGGGTCCTTTTCGCTTTTTGCTCCGTTTGCAGGCGTTACCGTCATGGGCCCGCCTGGACTCGAACCTGCGACCTACCGATTATGAGTCAGCGGTTTGAGGTCCGTTTTGCCCAGTTTCGGCGGTATTTGCCCTAGTTTCAGGGCCTTGTAGCGCCCGCGCTACGCCCTCTAGGGAAATCCTGGGGAAATCTGCCCGGCTCCTCCTAACGAACTCGTTGGCCGGTTCGAGTTCTAGGGGGTCATAGACACCGTGAGCAGCACATCCCGCCCGACAGGGCATCTCCAGATCAAGTCCGAGAAGGGCCAGCGCGCGTATTGGGCCTTCTGGCGCGACGAGTCCGGCGTGCGCGCCGGCAAGCGCCTCGGTCCCGCGCACGTGCGCGACTCCGGCCGTCGAAGCGCCCGCGGCGCGATCATCTGGCGGGCCGGCGACGGCCCCCGCCCCACCCCCGAGCACCTCACGCCGAAGGACGCCCAGGAGCAGCTCGACGCGATCCTGCGCGAGCTAGCCGGCGACATCGAGCAGCGCGAGGAAGCCAGCCAGCTCCACACGCTCTTCGATGCCACCCAGGGCTGGGTCGCCGAGCGCCACCGCGACAAAGACCTCAAGCGCGCCACGCTAACCGGCTACGAGGTCATGTTCGAGCGCCTATATCGAGACCTCGGCGCACAGACGCCGCTTCAAGACTTCCTTGACGGACGCCTGCGCAGCTACTTCGACGACTTCCCGTCCTACAAGGTCATCAGCGAGAAGACCGCCATGCGGACGCGTGCCGAGGGCAAGAACGTCGAGCTGGTCGAGGTCGAGCGCTGGACCGCTCAGCCGCACGACAGTCTGCCCGTCGAGGTCGCCACCAAGGACGAGGCAGTTCGCATCGCCGACGAGCTGCCGGGAACCTGGCACCACCTGCGCCGCGGCGCCTACCGCGTCGTGCCCCTCAACGCGCAGCGCGCCAAGTCGGTCACCTACGCGAAAGCGAAGGAACTCGAAGCCGACGGGTGGATCGTGGCTCGCCGCAAGAAACGCCTGTGGATGCTCGTCGCGCCAGCGGCCGCGCAAACCCGCAACGAGTACCGAGACATCTTCTCAGCGTGCCTCAACTACGCTGTGCGCCAGCGCTGGATACCCGCCAACCCGCTCGTCGAGGTCAAGCGGCGCAGCAAGCGCGAGCAGCGCGAGCGCGTGCTCCGCCGCGACGACTTCTACGACCCCAGCGAGATCGACCGCCTGCTCAAACACGCTCCACGGGTCTTCGAGGAAGCCTTCTGGCTGTGCGGCGCCCACGCCGGCCTTCGCCTCTCCGGCGAGGCCCTGGGTCTCCGGTGGGGCGCCGTCGACTTCAACGCCCTCATCCTGCGCCCCTACGACAACTGGGTGCTCAACCAGCTCGACACCCCGAAGACCTCCGACTGCGAGGCGATTCCCATGACCCCGCGGCTCGCCCGCGCCCTACTCAAGCTCAAGCAGCGAGGCTACGCCACCAGCGATGAGGACTTCGTATTCGTCAGCGAGCCGGAGCCCGGTCGGCCAGTTCGAGACAAGCCCCTTCGAGCCGCCTTCAAGCTCGCCTGCCAGGAGGCTGGATTGAAGCCAATCAAGATGTACAACCTGCGCCACTCCTTCGGCACAAGCCTCGCCGCGAAGGGTGTCGACGTGCGAACGATCCAAGGGCTCATGCGCCACGCACGCCTGAACACGACCGAACAGTACATGGCATACGCGCCACGCCCCGAGCTTGCCAACCAGATCACGCGAGCACTAGACCCCGAAAGCCTGCCCGAGAACGTCACGCCGATCCGCGCCGCCTCCACCTCGTCGTTCCTTGAGCGCCTCGAGGAGGAGATACCCGCCAAGTGGCTGCACGAGGTCGAACGCATCTTCGCCGAGGGCAACATGCCGCTCCCGTCCCCCGACGACTCGGCGATTCCCGGCGAGCGTGTCGAGTCACAGCGGCACCTGACGGCGGTTGAGGCGCCTCAAGATCGGTAGACGACCGGCTTGACGGACCGTCGATGCCGCGAACGCGACTTGCTCCTACACTCTCGTGCGTTGCGAAAGCCCCCACCTGGTCTACGGCGGTGGAACCTGGTTATTGACCTGCGCTCCGTGGTAAAGCCGGTCTTGATCCCTGCATCCAGCCGGGAACAAGAACTGGACACTGTCGCTGCGGACGCCGTTGTAGCTCGCGAACAGGGTCGCGCGCCCGACGGTTCCAACCTTACATTTCGGATCGCTGCTGGCCCGTACGCGGAGGTTGATCCTCATGATGTTCCCGGGAAAACCCCACATCTCCGCGTAGTGCGAGTGGTAGACGAGGTGGTGTTCGAGCGTCATGGTGATCGCACCGCGCCGTCTTCCTGATAGATGATTCCGGAGACGGTATTCGCTTCCAGATTGATTTCGCCGTGGCCGCGCGCGAAGCCGCCCGTTTCGCCGATCGAGGGACCTGTGTGGAAGCCCCACGGCGGAATCCGGTAGACGATCGCGGATCTGACCGCAGCCAGGTGAATACGCGGCGGCCTGACCGGCCATGCTGCTGAGTACCAGCAGCGTCACCAGCGCCAATACTGCGAGTCCGATCCGAAGGCTGGTATTGCCGCTAATGTCGAGCTATCGCGGTTTCATTATCTTGCGTCCTTCCTCCCTTTTTGCCGTAGCCCGATTCTGTCGCCTCCGGAACACAGCCTCTAGCTACTAAAGGTGTGGCCGTGAGACACCTGGCAACCCGGCCAGAGCCGCCAGTCGGTGTCCCTGGGCTCTCAGTGCCGTGTGGCGGTGTAGTGCTGGCCGGCCGTGAGGATCTTGGTCTTGTGGCTCACGAGATCCTGGACCTTGACCTTGCCGGCGAGAACCTGCACCTCGGACTGGTTGCATTCATCCCGGGTGAGCCAGTGCGTGCCCTCCACGGTAGTGCTCACGTAGCGGCCGTTGGTGCCCCAGCTGCCGCCATGCTCAGAGACCCAGAGGTGGCGAGACTTCGGACCATGCTTCGAGCTCGCCACAGCAGCGGCGGAGCCGCGCGGCAACGCCACCCGCGGACACCCCGTCAACGGCAGCGACAGCACGAAACGCGTCTCATCGCTCCCAGTGTGTTCCTGCTCAATCACAAACCGTCCGCCGTAGACTTCAGCGGTCTCGGTGCCTGTGGACGTCGCGACCGTGATGATCACCCGCCCGTTGGTCGCTTCAACTTCGCTGCCGTCAGGGATCGAGCCGGCCGCCGAGAGCGCCACGAACCGGCTCGAACCCTTCAACCGAACCAACACCGTCCCAGACACCGGGCTCACCGTCTGACGCACCCCCACCACCGGCACCGCCACCGATTCCCCTGCAGTGGTTACCTGCGCCGTCGTCGCCGTCGAACCCGAACCACCACCACTCGATGACCCGCCGCCAGTACCGCCACCACCGCTCGGGTGTTCTTCTTCTTTCGCTACTGGCTCTTCCCCGGGGCCGCTCCCCGAGCCGCGCTCCGCGAGTAGTCTTCCTTCGAAGGAGCCGTTCTGGTATGAACCTACGGCAGTGCAGACGCTCGCCGCGGTGCAGGACACGCCAGTCAGCCGGCTTGTCGACGCACCACTCGGCACCGGCGTACTTTCTGGCGACCAGCTCGATCCGTTCCAAGACTCCGTGAGGGGAACTTCTTCGCCAGCGGCGTTGTTGTAGTCGCCAACAGCGGTGCAAGCCGTGGCCGAGGTACAGGATACGCCACCGAGCCAGCTCGCCAATGCTCCGCTCGGCGCAGAAACGCTCTGTAGTGACCAGGTTGAACCATTCCACGACTCCGCCAGCGGCACGGGTTCGCCACCGGCGCTCTTGATGTAGCCGCTGACGGCGGCGCAGGCGGTTCCAGAGCTACAGGCGATGCCGTTGAGGGAGCTCCCTTGCTGCGTGCCGCTTGGCGCAGGGACGCTCTGGCTCGACCAGCTCGATCCATTCCATGACTCCGCCAATGGCAGGAATTCTTCGGAGCCGTTCTCGTACTCGCCGACGGCAGTACACGCGTTAGCCGAAGTGCAGGAGACGCCATACAGCGAGTTTGTCATCGCGCCACTCGGCGCGAAAGCGTTCTGAGAGGACCAGCTTGAGCCATTCCACGACTCCGCGAGCGGCAGCCAGCCCAAGGCGCTGTCGAAGTAGTAACCGACGGCGACGCAGGCACTTGCCGAGCTGCAAGAGACGCCTCGGAGGTAACCTTCTTCCGAGCCGCCCGGCAGAGGCACACCCTCTAGCGTCCAGGTTGAGCCATTCCATGACGCCGCGAGGGGCTGTCCTCCAGCACCGAGGCCGCTGTATTCGCTCCAGAAGCCGACGGCGACGCAGGTGTTCGCCGCGGCACACGAGACGCCGTCAAGTCGGCTTTCTTTCGCGCCGCTCGGCAAGGGGACGCTTTGATCTGTCCAGCTTGAGCCGCTCCAGGAATCCGCGAGCGACAAGACTTCGCTCGGGCTGTCCTCCTGCCAACCGACTGTGGTGCAGGCGCTCGCCGCGGCGCAGGAGACGGCTTCGAGGGCGCCGGCTTTTGCGCCGCCCGGCAAGGGAACGCTCTGGACCGTCCAGCCATCCCCCAGTGCGCTGGCTGGCAATGCCGAAGCGAGAGCGATCATCAGTGCGAGTGCGCAAACCTGCGCGACGGGGAGCCAGCTGCCGCGCAGGACGGGCACACGCGCTCGCTTAGCCGTGCGCGCCGCGGCTCGCCGGCCGGGCTGCCACGTTGATACTCGCGTCCCTGCCGCGCAGACTCGGCCGCGTGCGCCTGCGTGGCCACAGTGGCAGTCGTCTTCGGTGCCGGACATATTCGTGCCCCTCCTCCTCGTGTGCTTTCGCGCATCTTTACCCTCCGCCGACCTATGCTCCAGACACCAAGGTGTGGAGTAAGGCCACCCCGAGGCTGCATCCGTGCGACCAAGCCCCGACCAAACGCCGAGCGCGCATGATCTCGGCACCGGTCCCCTTTGTCAATCGTGCCGGGTGAGGCCGGGAGACGAGAGGCGCTGGGCGTCCTCGTGGCTGGAGTGCTCGCGGCGGCCGTTGAGCTGGTCGCTCGCACCACGGGCGTCCTCGGCTTGCTGCAGCGCGACTCGGTCGATGCACGCTTCTCCCTGTGCGGGGTGACCAACGCCACCATCCGAGGTTGTCGCGGGGGGGCCGCGCGTGGCGACGAGAGGGTCAAGACGCTGCGGTTCAGTACCTCGTTATCGAGCACCTGAAACCCCGGCTCGGAGCTGCGGCTGCACCGCTGCCCCCCGTGACGCGCTGCGACTCGCTCGCGCGCGTCACGAGCGCGCTCGTGTGGCCTCGAACCTCCTCACGTAGGCCCGGGAGCAAAGTCGCACACAGTTAGAACCGTGCCGCGGAAGCGCGACTGGTTTCCTCGCGCACTCGTGCTGGAGACGTTACGATCCCGCGAGTGAGGCGGGGGCACAAGGTTCAACGGTGGGCACGGATGCGGGCCGCCATACTGCTCGCGTTCGGTCTCGGCGGGCTCTTCCTCGTCTCCGTGCCGGTCGCCGACGCTGCCGAGACCGGCGGTGTTCACGTCTCGGCGTCGTACGCCGTGCGCAACGGTCACGTGACCGCGCGTGGCGTCGTCGCCCGGACGGGCGCGCTGACCTCCGCTCGCACCGCGACCCGGGTCGAGCTCGAAGACGAGGTTGTTTCCTCAAGCGGGGCGTCGGAATGGCATGTGCGCGCGACCTCGCCGCTTACTTCACGCGCTCGGCGCTCCCCCTTCATCGTCCGCCTCAAGATCGCCCAGGCCGCGGGCACGATTACTTTGCGGACCAGCCTTGTCTCCGGCTCGCATGTTCTCGCGCGGAGTTCCTCGAGAACGATCCGCCTCGGGCCGGCGCTCGTCGTCAAGAGCAAGCTGCGGCCTACGACCGCCCAGGAGCCTGCCGGCGTCGTGCAGAGTGTCAGCGGCAGCCCGAGCGGTACGCAGACGGTGGTGCTCGCGAGGGGCGCCAAGGTGCCAGGCATCGGTGGCGCGCTCGTGCTCGGGGTCTCCACGCACGCGCCGGATGGCCTGCTCGGCGTCGTCACCTCGGTCAGTTACGGTGCTGGCGGCAGGACATCGGTGACCACGCGGCCGGCGACGCTCGAGGAAGCGTACAGCTCGTTTGACGCGCAGATCAACGGCACCCTCGGCGAACTCGCGAACGAAGACGCCAGCGCCGCCGCACACGCCGCCGACGTGAGCATCGGCTCGTTCGCCAATGTCGCGTTCAGCTGCGACGACCCTGGCGTGCAGCACTCGATCACGCACAGCATCAACCTCTCCGAACTCCACGTGAGCTCAGAAATCGTGATCCCGAGCTGGTCAAATGGGTTCTCGGGGCCGTTCATCAACTTCGACCTCGGCGGTCATCCGAAGTTCGACCTCGGCGTCAGCTTCGGCGGCTACGCGAGTTGCACGGCAGACGCGACCGTGAACATCCCGCTCGCCGACACCGGCCTCTTCGTCGAAATCGGCCCGCAGTTCACGCTCGGCGCGAGCGGCGCCGTCAGCGTGAACATGGACTGGGAACCGTGGGTCAACTACGGCTTCTCCCGCGGCCGCGACGACCCGAGCAACAACTACGAGGCGTTCCACAACGACGGCCACACAACATTCAGCGGCAATGCCGACCTCAGCGTCTCCCTTGCACTTAAGGCCGGCATCAGCCTCGCCGGCCGCCTCGGCGTCGGCGGGACCATCGGCCCGGAGATCATTGGCGAAGTCTCGGCGTCAACCGCGACGCGCGCAGCCTGCCTGACCGTGGACGCGGAAGTAGTCGCGGAACTCACGGCGTACGCCGACGTGTTCTTCGACGACTACAACTTCACTCTGGGTCGCTTCGCCTTCGGGCACACCCAGCTCTACACGTCCTGCGCAAGCGGCGGGGGTGGCTCCGGCGGCGGCTCTGGTGGAAGTGGCGGCTCGAGCGGTGGCGGCGGCTCTGGTGGCAGCGGGGGCTCCGGTGGCGGAGGCTCGGGTGGCGGAGGCTCGGGTGGTGCGCACACGGGCGCGACCTCCGTTGCCGTCGGCTACCTGAACGCGTGCGCGCTGCTGACGACCGGCGGCGTTGACTGCTGGGGTTGGGGCGACCTCGGCGACGACTCCAACGAAATCAGCACGACGCCCGTCGGCGCCACCGGGGTCACGGACGCCGTTGCGCTCTCCGCCGGGCTGCGTGACACCTGTGCGCTCCTCTCCACCGGCGACATCGACTGTTGGGGCGACAACGAATACGGACGGTTGGGCGACGGCAGCACCGAAGAAAGCACCGTGCCCGTGGTCGTGAAAGGGATCAGCACCGCCGTTGCCGTCGCGGCCGGTGGCTACGAGACCTGCGCCCTTCTCAGCGGCGGCACGGTCGACTGTTGGGGCCTCGCGTCCTACGACGAAGGACGGCACCAGACCACGAACCTGACGCCCGTGCCGGTGAGTGGCCTCAGCCACGTGACCGCGCTCGCCGCCGGTGAGGAGTTCATGTGCGCGCTCATCAGCAACGGCACCGTCGACTGTTGGGGCGAAAACTGGGGGGGTCAGCTCGGGAACGGCAACGTCGAAGGCAGTGCAACGCCGCTTCAGGTCCAGGGAGTCTCGAACGCTACCGGGCTTGTCGCGCGCGAACGCACCACGTGCGCCCTGCTCTCCGACGGTGACGTCGAATGTTGGGGTTGGGGCGGCGGTGGGCAGCTCGCGCCCGAACACCCCGAAGGTGGGAACCTCGCCACCTTCTATAGCCCCATCGTCCTCAGTGGCATCGTCGACCCCACGATGCTCACTGAGGGGTATGCGAACGCGTGCGCGCTCTTCGCGAGCGGCGGCATTGAATGCTGGGGCTTCAACGAATACGGCCAACTCGGCAATGGCACCACGTCCTACATTTCGCCCAAGGCGAGCGTGAGCGGAATCACGAACGCGACCGCGGTGAGCGCCGGCGAACGTGACACCTGCGCGGTGCTCGCCGGTGGCGGCGTCGACTGCTGGGGTGAAAACCGTGGAGGACAACTCGGGGACGGGACGACGGAAAGCAGCGCCGTTCCAGTCGCGGTGAGCGGGATCGGGTGACCCAGCGCAGCACAGGCAGCGCTTCGCTGTGTTGCCTGAGACCTTGGCAAGCATCGGTAAGGCCGCCAGAGCGCGGCTTCGCTTCGGGGAAGGGTAGGGCTCTCGACCCGACACACCACTCGTCCGTTAGGGTTATCGCTCATGCCGGGCGGCGGCCGGCGAGACGCTCCCCTTCAGAACCCAGCGAGCAAGTCGCCCGCGGGGACGAGCTAGACCATCCAATGAGCTATCTCGTCACCGTGAAATCGGCGGCGGCCGTCGGGCTCGCCACAAGCCGATACTCACCCGGAGACAGCACGTGATGCCCGTAATGACCGGTCAGCCGGAACGAGTTTCGTCCGACGGCGTCACGATGCCGGATGGCATACGTCCACCGGTCAAGCGAGCAGGGCCTACCCTTGGTGCCCTCCCGGGTGTGGGCCCGGCAAATCCGCCCTCTCGTTATGACTCCGTGTTCTAGTCTGTACACCACAAACATTCGCGTGCCTGCCTCGGGGGCCTGGTAGCTGACCGTGGCGCCCGAGTCCCGGTGCCGTCTGCCGGTCACGGCGAACCTGCTCGGGGTGATCGTGAGTCCGCTAACCGCCGACGGCTCACTGCTCGCGTGTACGGGACGACCGGGCCATTCACCGTACGCGTTGGGTGGCCCGGTTCTGAAGGCCCAGCGATGGTGCTCAGCCGGCAGGTCCCCGTATGCGGCGAGCGTGACTTCGGCCGTGTAGGTCGCGTTGGGGGCGAGCGGCTTCACGGGAATCACGATCGCTCCGGACAGATACGAACCGATTTCAGGCGTATCGCCGCTGACCGAACGAACTTCGACTGGGCCTTGTGGGCCGCTAAGGGAGGCCGATTCGATAGCCGGCGCCACCTGTGATGGGCAGAAGAGACCGCAGGTGCCGCGCTCCTCGTAGACGAACAGCTCGCGTCCGGTGACTGTGCCTTCGGGTAGGCCAACGAACTTTCCAGGGACGAATGGAAGCTCTCTCGCTTGCTCAGATGGGGGAAAGCCGCCGGCGCCTTCGCCGGGGTAGGTCGTGATCGTGCCTGCTGGCTGCCGGGGCGGCCCGATTCCCGGCCAGGTCGTGGTACACGTTCGTTCTCGCGATTCGTCGATCCCGACTACGGCAAGGTCCGGCGTGTAGAGCTGATCCAGATGTATAGGGGCGTCCTCCCAAGGATTCGCTTCGGGCAGCCAGTCCGGCCCCCCGGCGAGGATGCTGCTTAGCCCGGCCCACGCGCCGCCCGGAGACGCACCCGGGAGGCTGCTGTCCTCGGGATGTTCAACAACATGGTTGTCTGCCATGTAGAGATCGTGAGCCGCACACGCCTGCGACCAGTTCAGGTCGAGTGTGACGCCCGCGGGAAGGCCCCACCTGGCCCGCTCGGCGTTTAGGTAGGTGAGGTCGCGTTCGCTGTAGCTCGGCTCAACACCAGCTGGCACCGCGAGCGGCGGGACAGACGGCAGGACCAGTTCGATGGCCGTCGTGCTGCCCGCAACCACTACGCCGTGCGCTGTCGCTGAAACTTGGCTGGCGCTATCTGGCGGGGTGTCGGTCGCCGATACCGTGACCGGCCCATTCCGCAATGGGAGTGTGAAAAACCCGTCGAGGGGCGTCATGAAGGTTCCCCCGGACTCTTCGCCGTCTATGGTCAACACCGCATCGTTTGCTGGAAGTCCTTCAGCGGTCTTTGTCTGGACCATCAGCGTCCCTTCGGCCAAGATTTCGCTGTGCGTTCGGGCTTCAGATACCGCGGGAGCGCCAATCGTAAGAGTACCGAGCGAGAGCGCCTCCCCTTCCTGAAGTTCGACGATCTTCGAGAGCCGCGTGTCATTGGTGCCGTCGGCTTCGACCACGATCATGGCGACCGAGTATTCGCCAGCGGGTATGGAGCCATATGACCATTCGCCTTGAGCATTCGTGATAGCTTCATACACTGGCACCGTACCGGTCGCATGGGCGGGCACGATGAGCACGAGCACGCGACTGGCCGGCGTCATGTTTTCATAGATAACTGTGCCTGAAAGCGACCCGCCGCTCGCCCGAGCTGACGCAGCAAAGCCGAGTGCCAGCACCACGACAGCAGCCAGTACCGCCGACCACGCCCAGTGCGGGCCGATAACTCGTTGAACACCACGCGCGTCTACAAGCCGCTGGCGCAACCCTGCGCTTGGGCACTGTTTGTCACAGAGCGTCGGCCTCATCAGTAGCTCCCGGAGTAGACCTCGGCGAACGCCCGAGAGCCGCTTTCTGGTGAGAGCAATAGCGAGGCCCCGGTGGCGACGCAGCCGGTGCTGCTAGGGCAAGAGACGCCATTGAAGTCAGACTCGGCGGTGCTGAGCGGGTCGGGCGCCGTCTGTGCCGTCCACGTGCTCCCGTTCCACGCCTCCGCGAGTGGTGCGTCAGTCGGTTCTTGATAATACTGGCCGACGGCCTCACATTCGGTCGAGGTGTGGCACGAGACGTACGCTGTCTCCCCTGCGACGCTTCCGGCTGGGAGCACCGCACCGCTGCTCGACCACGCGCTGCCGGTCCAGCTCTCCGCGAGCGGCACGACGTTCGAGCCGAGACCCGTATCCCAATAGCCGACGGCGACACACGAGCTCGTCGTCGGGCAGGACACTCCGTTCAGGCCACTCCAGACGCCGCCGGACGGGTTAGGCACCGTCTGGATGGTCCACGTGCTGCCGTTCCAGTGGTCGGCGTAAGCCTCGCCCGTGTAGATGCCTTCGTCGTTGTCGTAGCCTCCAACGGCCGTGCAGTTGTTTTCCGCGGGACAAGACACGGAGACGAGGTCCGTGTCGACGGAGCCGCTTGGGCCTGGCGAGCTCAATGCCGTCCAGTTGCTGCCATTCCATCGCGCCGAGATAGGGACGAATTCTCCTCCGCTGTACGTCGCGTCACCGACGGCGACGCAGTAGCTCGCCGAGGCACATGAGACCCAGATGTACGAGTACGCCTCGGGGCTTCCAGAGGGGGCCGGCATCGTGTTCTCGGCCCACGACGCGCCGTTCCAAGCCGCTCCAACGCCGTCGTTGCCGACGCCCATGCACCAGCTCGTCGATAGGCACGTAGCGTTGATCAGATCCGCTGGGTACCCAGGTCCTGCGGACCAGCTCGATCCGCTCCAGATCTCGGTGGGCGCGGAGCTTTCGTTTCCCGCGAGCGCCAGGCACCAATTCGCGGCAACGCACGAGATGCTGCCGAGACCGCTGTCGGTGCTAGAGAAACCGGGAGGCGACTCCAGAGTCCAGCCCGCACCGGGACTACCTCCACCACCACCGCTCGAGCCTCCACCCCCGGAGGAGCTTCCACCGCCGGAGCCGCTGCCCCCGCCGGAGCTGCTTGGGTTACAAGCATGGTACAGCTGGAAGTTTCCGAACCTCGCGCTGCCAATGTCGAAGGTGTATTCCTTGAAGAAGGCGTTGGCGTAGGCCGTTAGGTTTGCCTCGAAGTCCGCGTTGACCGAAAGGCAGGTCTGAGGTGGCGAGGTCTCTGCGTCGATTTCGCCTGTGATTTCGGGTCCGAGCGATCCGCGGATGCCTATGCGGCCGTCTAGTGAGATGCCTGCTTCCAGCGCCAGGCCGAGGGTGAGACTGGCGTCGCCGGTGAAGTTCGTGTGCCCTTCGTTCTTGAACGTTTTCCAGTTGTTCGAGGGCTCGCCCTTGAAGCGGCTGAAGCCGTAGAACAGCCAGGGTGTCCAATCTAGTTCAGCACCGACGGCACCGCTGGCGGTCAGGGTGAAGTCGGGTCCGATTTCGACCTCGAGGCCGGGGGTGTCCGGGATTGGTATTTTCGCCATCGCCTTCGCGTAGCACGTCTGGCTTCCCGTGAACTGGACGCCTAGGCCGAACTTTGGGTGGCCGCCGATCGTGAAGAGCACGCCCGGCCCGGAGAACCCGTTGCCCCAGCTCGGGATCGTGATTTCGGCCTGAATGGTCATTTCCGAGAGATCAATGTTGTGGGTGATCGATTTCTGAACCGATGGGTCATCACAGCCGAACGACGTGTTGAAGATGCCGAGGTTGATGGCCGTGTGGGCGCGACGAGATCTCGCGCTGGCTGCGGTCGCTCCGTTCCCAGCTTCTTCGGCGAGTTCGCCCAGCTTGCCGTCGATGTGAGCGTCGAATGAGCTGTAGGCCTCTTCCAGCGTTGCAGGCTTCGTCGTCACAGTCGTCGTGCCGCTTGAGCTGTGGCTGGCCGTCACGAGGCCGAGCAGGCCGCTGGGGATTTGAGCCGACGGATCGATGACGAGCGCTGCGCCGACCTTCGGGACACGGGCACCGTGGGTGAGCGCGACCGTCATTGTTCCACTGGGGGTGCCGCTCGCGCTCAGAACCTCGCTCGGTGCCAGCTGAACCGTCGAGGAGCGCACAGAGCTTTGGACGGAGATCGGTGAGGTGGCCTCGACGGAGCGCGCGCCACTGTTTGCGACCACCCGCTTGCCTGAGACGATCTCGACGCGTACCGTCTCACGCTCGCCCATCGCCGCTCCCGTCCAAGAGACGGAGAAGCCGCTGACGCGTCCATGTGCGCGCATACCGCTCGTGGCACGAGCGAGCCAGCGTGCGCCCACGCGCTGCTGCAAGACGACCTTCCAGCGAGAGCGGGAACCGTCGCGCTGCGGGCTCCCGGCGCTCACGGTCCCGGCAGCGGAGACCTCGCTGCCGGCCGCGGCGAATGAGGCGGAGACGCGCGGGGCGCTCGAGCGCGCCTGAGCAGCGCTTGGAAGTATGACGAGCAGTGTCGCGACAGCCCCCAGTAGCCGAACGAGCACCGGGCCCCGTCGGCGGTCAGAGCAGCGGATGGCTCGCTCAACTGAACCAAGCTCGTCGTGTTGTCGACGCAGATTAGGCATCTTGGGGGATGCTCCTAATGGCCGGAGTTGTGGATTTCCTGGGCGAGCCCAGAGCCGAAGCCGAGTTCAATCTCCTCGACCCCGTAGCTGCCCCAACAACGGCTCGTAGTCGGTGCCTCTCACACACCGCCTGCCTCCGGTGGCTCGGTTTGTCTGTAGAGATGGGTGGCCAAGCCGGCCCGGCCGACGTTGCATCGCAGGCGCCGCGTCGCGTTCTCCGAGATGTCACCCCGCCCGGCAACAGCCCTGCCATTCTGACGAGGCGCCTGCACTTGCTGTACGTGTCCCATGTTGATTGATTCCCGTCCTCCTGTCGGCCGGTACCGTACCAAGCGCGGGTCTGCCGGTCCCCAACGCCTGAGTACCTGGGCGCACCACACACGGACAAGACGCACCGGCGTCGATCGCCGACCAGCGGAGCTCCCCGGCGCGACAACACCGCTGCGCCCTCGAAGGCCAATGAACTGTCCGGCCGCCCGACGATCGATTGCAGCAACTTCATCGGCCGCTCGAGACAACGACCCGAACCTGGGTCAGTGGGAACAAATACGAGTGCGCCCGGGACTCGAGGCCGATCACGGCGCCGCGGCGCACGTGGCGACTGCGCGCATGCACGATGACGGCTCGGCAGTCCGCGACGCCGAGGAGACGCACGACGCGCTGGACGTTCGCCCTCATGTTGACCGATGGGACAACGCACGGTCTGCCCGCTGAGACATCGATCGCTACCGGCGCACCCGCCGCAAGGGTCGTGCCTGACCCGGGATCTAGGCCGAGTACGCCGCCGGGGCTGACGCTCCTACTCGCCGAGTAGTGAATGGCGCCGACCGAGCAAGACGCGGCACTTAGGCTACCCTCGACGCTCGCGAGCGCGCCGCCGAATCCAAAGCCGGGGACGACACAGGGTGGCGGCGGCTCGACAACCGTGGTCTGCGCGCTCGCCGCGAGCTCCGGCGTTGATTCGGTGCTTGGATACTCGAAGTAGGCGCAGAAAAGATAGACGCCGGGCGATTCGATGGATTCATTCTTGGATTCCGTGAGCGGGCCCCCGGTCACGTTCCACCAATTGAGGACGGCACGTGAGCCGGAGGCGTTGCCGGCCGCCGCCGCGTTCGAAGGGCACCCGTCCCCAGTGTTGGGGAGTACGTACTCCCAAGCCGACCGTTCCGTCTCCGCCTGCGCGGTCGTCGCGATCTCGAATGTTTGATTGGACGCGACGGTAGCCGGGACGCTGATCGAGAGCGCGAGGTGAGGCTGTCGGACGTGAAACGTCGCTTGGGCGCTCGTCAAGACTTCTTCGGTGTTGCCAGTGGTCACCCAGGCGCAGACGAGGTAGTTGCCAGCTAGCCGGAACGTCCAGTTCTGTGTGAACGAGACGGGATTCGTTTCGGGCGTCACGAAGCTGTTGATTACGCCTTCGCCCGCGTCGGCGTCCGGGTTCGCGCCGCAGCCTTCGCCACCAGTCGGCTTCACGTTCAGGAAGAAGTAGTCGTTGCCGCCGTCCTTGACGACGCTCCCAAGCTGTGTCGTGATCGACTCTACGGGTTCGACGTTCCCGCGCGTGAGTTCAATCGTCGGTGAAGCCCATGCCGGGGCCGCGCAGGCCAGGACTAGGCACGCAACCACGGGAGTCAACGAAGCCACCCTCCGCCCCCATTTGGCCGGACGCGCTCTCCCGCCGCCGCGCTTGCCTCCACGAGTGATGTCTGCTCGTCGCATCATGCTCCTGCCCCCTTCGTGCGGTTTTGCTGATGGCACCATCATCCGGGCGCAACCACGTCGGCTCTAGCTACTAAAGGTGTGGCCGTGAGACACCTGGCAACCCGGCCAGAGCCGCCAGTCGGTGTCCCTGGGCTCTCAGTGCCGTGTGGCGGTGTAGTGCTGGCCGGCCGTGAGGATCTTGGTCTTGT
>Ga0335074_10000349_pt1 | contig 68479 bp, 71 predicted proteins | sample Lox_Sample_23_FD_206715 | JGI IMG/M metagenome (GOLD analysis project Ga0335074, IMG submission 206715) | Soil microbial communities from Loxahatchee National Wildlife Refuge, Florida, United States - Lox_Sample_2.3 | ecosystem: Environmental > Terrestrial > Soil > Wetlands | place: USA...
GCGCGCTGGACGACGCCGAGTGGAAGGAGATCAGGCGCCACCCCGAGATCGGAGCGCGGATCCTCGAGCACGCGGGGCTGCACGACATCGCCTCCTGGGTCGTCGCCCACCACGAACGCGTCGACGGTCGCGGCTATCCCAAGGGGATCGCGGGCGAAGGCATTCCGATCGAGGCGCGGATCCTGGCCGTGGCCGACGCGTACGAGGCGATGATCGCCGACCGCCCTTATCGCGCCGGCCTCCCCGCGCACGACGCGCGCGAGGAACTGAACCGCTGCGCCGGCACCCAGTTCGACACGGTTGTCGTGCGGGCATTCCTGGCCGCGCTCGAGCCGCGCAGCGACGATCTGGCCGGCGAGCCAGTAGCGGTCAGCTAAGGACGACTAAGGCCCGGTCGCGATCGCCTCGCGGACCTCGTCGGCGCGGGGCTGGCGACCGAACGCGGTGAGCACCCAGGTGGCCCCCGCGTCCGACCACGGCTCGGGATCGGCACCTGGCCCGATCTCGACCACGAGGTCGAACGGTCCGTCCTGCGCGGGCCGCCGACTGGAGATCTCGGCCGCCAGCTCGGCAAGCGCGTCCGGTCCCGGGAGATCGATCGGGAAGATCCCGTCCCAGCGCAGCGCCCGAGCGACCGGCCGGCGATTCGGCCAGCGCGCCGCCACCCATACCGGGATCCTCGGCTCTTGCACCGGGGCCGGCTCGAACCCGCCGCCCCACAGCGAGGTCAGCCGGTGCAGGCCCTCGTCGAGCAGGCGAGCCCGCTCGCGCGGGTCGACGATCTCGCCGAAGGGCTCGAGCTCGCCGTTGTTGGCGCTACCGAGGCCGACCCCGAGCGTCAGGCGCCCGCGGCTGAGGCGGTCGAGCGTGACCGTCTCGCGGGCCACCTTCTGCACGCGCCGCCGCGAGAGCGGCGTGACCATCGGACCCAGGCGCACCCGCTCGGTATGGGCGGCGATCGCGCTGAGTGCGACCCACGGGTCGGCGACCGCCCGGACGGGCGCGCGATAGGCCACGTGATCCCACAGGAACACCGCGTCCCAGCCGCCAGCCTCGGCCTGTACCGCCAGGTCGACGAGGACGAGCGGATCCGACAGCTCGTCGAACGGTGCGAGGAAGAGGCCACGGCGTGCAACGTGATCGGGCGATCCTGAGCTCACGCTCGGAAGCTTGCCACGGCGTGACCGGCGAGCTTGACCACCTGCCGCGCCTGCCGCCAGGACTGATCAACTGTCCGTCCGACGACGGCTCGGAGATAGCGAACGGCAGTTCTGCGCGTGCGAACATGTCGTGGACGATGGAGGACGGCACGACACGGACCCGGCTTGACCCCGACGTCGGCGAGCGGTTCCTGCCGCTGCGCCGCCAGCTCGGCGTCAGCTCGTTCGGGATGAACCAGCTCGTGCTCGAACCTGGGCAGCGGTCCAGGATTCACCGCCACGCCCGCCAGGAAGAGGTCTACCTGGTGCTCGAGGGAACGCTCACGCTCGTGATCGAGGGCGAACCGGCCGAGCTGGGCAGCGGCGAGCTGATCAGGGTGGCGCCGCAGATCCGCCGGCAGCTCGTGAACTTCGGTCCCGATCGGGTCGTGCTGCTCGCGTTCGGCGGCGCGCTCGAACATCAGGGCCGGGATGGCGAGGCGTTCGCGGACTGGGGAGACGAGGAGCCGACCTCGCCGCAGGAGCTGGCGATGCCGCCCGACCTCGACCCCAGTCAGCTCCGGAGCTAGCCGAGCTGTTGCAACTGCACCATCGCGGCGGTTAGGCTAGGCGGACAATTGCCGGGGGATGCGGTAGGCGCCGGGGCGAACCGCCGCGAGATCTGGAGGTTCCATGCCGCTGCTCAAGCTCGAGGAGATCGATCCGCGGACGAGCGTGCTCGACGCCGTCCAGGTCGAGGTCCTCGCCGCGCTGATCCCGCACATGGAGGAGGTCCGCTTCGCCGCCGGCGAGACGATCTTCGCCGCCGGGTCACCGCCCGACGCCTTCTACATCGTCGACCAGGGCGAGGTGCGGGTCGAGGTGCCGCACGAGGAACTCGACACCGAGAGCGTGCTCGAGTACGTCGGGACGGGCTCGTTCCTGGGCGACATGGAAGTACTGGGCGCAACCAATCACGGGGTCACCGCCGTGGCGCAAACCGACGTGGAGGCGCACAAGGTCTCGCGCGCGGGGCTGCGACGGCTGTTCGATGAGAACCCGGCCGAGGGCATCAAGGTACTGCGAGCGCTCGCGCGCAACACTGCGCTGCGGCTCGAGAGCGCCGTCCACCTGCTCGCCGAGCACGCCGCCGAGGACAGCCGCGATCCGGAGGTCGATCGGATCGTGGCGGCTGCCCAGGCCGCCCAGGCCGAGTTCCAGACCTGGAGCGAGGAGCGCGTGGACGCGCTGCTCAAGGACATCGCCGAGGCGGTGGCGAGCCGGGCCGACGAGCTCGGAGCGGCCGAGCTCGAGGAGACCCACATCGGCAACGCCGCCGACAAGGCGCTGAAGCTCCAGTTCGCGGCGATGGCGGTGTACGCGGCGCTCGAAGGCGAGGTCGGCTTCGGATTGCTCGACTCCGACGACGTGCGGCGCGTGTCGGAGATGGCCAGTCCCGTAGGCGTCGTGATCGGTCTCGTGCCGCTGACCAATCCGGGCCCGACCTTCGTAAATAAGACGCTGATCTGCCTGAAGGCGCGTAACGCGCTGATCCTCAGCTGCCACCGGGGCGCGCAGAAGACCGGCAACGCGTTCGGCGAGCTGATCCAGGAAGTGCTCGTCCGCCATGGCGCACCCGTGGACGTCGTGCAGTGGATCCGCAACCGCACGAGCCGCAAGAAGACCGCGCGTTTCATGCGCCACGAGGGCGTGGGCATGATCCTCGCCACGGGCGGGCCGGCGATGGTCAAGGCGGCCTACAGCTCCGGCAAGCCAGCGATCGGTGTGGGCGCCGGCAACGCCCCGGCGTGGGTCGCCCCCGACGCCGACATCGAGGCCACGGCCGAGGCGGTGATCACGAGCAAGGGCTTCGACAACGGGTTGATCTGCGGCTCCGAGCAGCATCTGGTCGTCGACCGCGGCGTCGAGGAGCAGATGGTCGATGCGCTGCAGCGACAAGGTGCGGTGGTGCTCGACGCCGACCAAACGAAGCAGTTCATGGCGACCGCGTTCGAGGAGAACGGGGATCTGCGCATGTGGTTCGTCGGCCAGTCGCCGAGCACGATTGGCGGCGCCATCGGCATGGAGATCCCGCCCGAGACGCGGCTGATCGTGTTCCGGGCCGACGCGTCCTCGCCCGAGGGAGCGTTCGCGCGCGAGCGGCTCGCGCCCGTGATGTCACTATTCACGGTCGACGGAGACGAGGAGGCAATCGCGCTGTGCCGGAAGCTCCTCGATTACGAGGGAGCCGGGCACACCGCCAACGTGCACACCCAGGACGAGGAACGGGTGCGCCGGTTCGCCGAGGCGATGCCGGTCAGCCGCGTGCTCGTCAACACGCCGTCGGCGATGGGGTGTTGTGGCGTCGTCACCGGGCTCGCGCCTTCGTTGACGCTGGGCTGCGGGACGTTCGGAGGCAACTCGACGACCGACAACGTCGGCTATCGAAACCTGCTGAACATCAAGCGCGTCGCCCGTTCGCTCGCCTGAGGCCGCCGGACGGATGCGCAGCTACTCGGGGCCGATCGAGATTCCCGTCTCGCTGGGCGCGCCGCGCGTCGTCGTGCTCGGCGGCGGCTACGTCGCGGTGAAGCTGTGCCACGCGCTGCGCAAGCCCGTCGCCGAGCGTCAGATCGATCTGACCGTCGTCACGGGCTCGACCCACCACGTGTTCCACGGATTCGTCGGCGAGATGGTCACGGGCCGCGTGTCGCCGACCAACATCCTCTCCTCGGTGCGGCGGCTGTTCGCGCCGGCCAAGGTTCACGTCGGAGAGATCCAGACGATCGACCTGGACGGCCGGCGCGCGATCGTCGCGCGCGGGATCGACGGCCAGCGCACCGAGATCGGCTGGGATCACGTGGTGCTCGCCTTGGGCACGGAGGATCGGACCGACGCCTACCCGGGCCTCGAGGAGCATGCGTTCAAGCTGCGCGCCTACGAGGACTGCTTCGCGCTCAAGAACCACGTGATCGACATGTTCGAGCTGGCCGACGTGGAGCGCGACGCCGAGGAGCGGCGGCGACTGCTCACGTTCTTCATCGCCGGCGGAGGGTTCGCGGGCGTCGAGGTCGCGGGTGAGCTGGCCGACTTCGCCCGGCGCCTGACCGGCGAGGGCAACGAGTACCCGCACCTGCGCTACGAGGAGTGCCGGTTCGTGCTCGTGCATCCCGAGCCGGCCATCCTTCCCGAGCTCCTGGCCTTCCCCGGACTGGTGCGTCGGGCGACCAGGCACATCGAGGAGCTTGGCGTCGAGCTTCGCGCCGCGACCCGGGTCGCGTTCGCGACGCCCCAGCAGGTGACGCTGTCGAGCGGTGAGAAAGTGCCGACGCGGACGATCATCAGCGCGGTCGGCACCCGGCCCAACCCGGTCGTCGCGGGGCTGGATCTCGAGAAGGACGACCGCGGGCGCATCCGGGTGGAGCGGACGGGACTCGTGACGGGCCGGCGCGACGTGTGGGCCGGGGGCGACTGCGCGGCGTTCCCGATGCCCAAAGGAGGGGACAGCCCGTCGGTGGCGCTGTATGCCTACAAGCACGGTGAGCACATCGGGCGCAATCTGCGCCGCGTGCTGCTGGAGAACGCCCCGCCCAAGCCGTTCAAGTGGCCGGGCCTGGCCCAGGGCGCGTCGGTCGGCCGGCGCTGGGCCGTGGGCGAGGTGAAGGGAATCCAGGTCACCGGCCTGCCCGCGTGGCTGACCTGGCGACTGTTGCTCACCTACTACTTCCCGAGCTGGGACCGCCGCCTGCGACTGTTCGCCGACTGGTTGATCTGGCCGGTGGTGGGGCGCGACATCGTCGCTCCTCACGTCGGCGAGCGCGGCGAGTACGACATCCTCCACAACGTCTTCCAGCCCGGCGAGGTGATCGTCAGCGAGGAGCGCGCCGGCCGGTACATCCACATCATCATCGAGGGCGAGGTCGAGATCCTGCCCGCGCTCGCCACACCCGGTGGCGCCGCCGTCCCGCTCGCCACCCTGCACCCCGGCGACCACTTCGGCCAGCGCTGGCTGGAGGCCTCCGAGCCGGAGGTGGCGCGCGCCAAGACGGTGGTGCGGACGCTCGCCGTTCGGCGCGATCAGGCGCCGCGGTTGCAGGAGGTGATGCGCTCGGCCGGGCGGCTCGTCGCCGAGTCCGGTCACTTCCCCGTGATCATCCCGGACGCGGTGACGCGGCCCGGTGACTGACCGGCTCGCGCGCCTCACGACGGGCCGGCGCAGCCGGTGGGTCGTCGTGGGCGTGTGGGCGGTACTGATGCTCGGCTTCGCGCCGCTGACCGCGAAGCTGAACTCGGTCAAGGTCGACACGACGACCAGCCTGCTCCCGCCGGGATCGGAGTCGGGCCACGTCGAAAAGCTGCTCAGCCGGGACTTCGCAAACGGCGACAAGCAGGACGTGATCCTGATCTATCACCGCGCGGGCGGACTGACCGCCGCCGACCGCGAGCGGATCGTCGCCGACGCGAGGGCGGCCGCGGACATCCCGCTCACCGGGTCCGCGACGCCGGCGTTCGCGCCCGGTCCCGGCGGGTCGCTGCAGCCGGTTCCCCGGCTCGTCTCGAGCGACGGCGCCACCGCGTTCACGATCGTGCCGATGTCGGCCGGCCGGTCCGAGCAGGTGGCGAACTCGATCAAGCTGCTGCGGGCCCTGGGCGGCGGCGCCACCGGCGGACTCGAGTATCACGTGACCGGCAGCGCGGTTCTCCTGAACGACATCAACAACGCGGTGCAGTCGGCCGACATCGTGCTGCTCGCGGCCACGGTGCTGCTCGTGCTCGCGCTGCTGCTGTTCATCTACCGCTCGCCGATCCTGGCGCTGGTGCCGCTGCTCGTGGTGATCGTCTCCTACGTGATCGCGTCAGGCGTCGTCTACCTGCTCGCGCGCGCCGGCCTCCAGGTCGACTCGACCGCCACGTCGCTGCTGCTGATCCTGATGTTCGGCGCCGGCACCGACTACTGCCTGCTGCTCGTGGCCCGCTACAAGGAGGACCTGCACCGCTTCGAGGACGAGCAGCGCGCGCTGCGCTACGCGATTCCCCGGGCGCTTCCCGCCATCGCCGCCAGCGGGCTGACGGTCGCCGCGGCGCTGCTGACGCTGCTCGCCTCCGAGCTCGACACCAACCGGACGCTCGGGCCGGTCACGGCCGTCGGGATCCTGATCGTGCTCAGCGCGAGCATGACGCTGCTGCCGGCGATCCTGTCGCTGCTCGGGCGCCGTGGCTTCTGGCCCTCGCGCGCGCAGGCCGCGTACGACCCGGTCAGGCGGGGTCAGAGCCTGACCATCGAGCAGGTCCGCGAGACTCGCTGGGCCGTGGTGGCGCGGCGCGTGATGGGACGGCCGTGGCTGGCGGCCGGCGGGGGCGCCGCACTGCTCGTGGCCGGCGCGTTTGGCCTGCTCGCCTTCCACAGCGACCCGACGCCGATCAAGGAGTTCCGCACCAGCACTGACTCGAAGGCGGGCTATGAGCTGTTTCGCCGGAGCTTCCCGGTCGGGGAGGTCGCGCCGAGCACGGTGGTCATCGAGCGCAGCGGCGGCCGGGCGGTCGCGAGCGCGTCCGACGTCGCGCTGGTGGAGAGCCGGCTCTCGTCACTGCACCATGCCGTCGCCGACGTCTTCCCCGCCACCCCGGAGCGCTCGCGGGACGGGCGAATCGCACGGCTGACGCTCGTGCTGGCGAGCGATCCGCTCCGGCCGCAGGCAGAGGCGGTGGTGGACGAGGTCCGGGCGGCGGTGGCGCACGTCTCGCCGGGGCTCACGGTGCTGGTCGGTGACGGCGCGGCGAGGTTCCGCGACCAGGGGGTGGCCGAGCACCGCGACCTGCTCGTGATCGCGCCGCTCGTGCTGTTCGTGATCTTCTGCGTGCTGATCGTGCTGCTGCGCGCGCTTGTCGCCCCGCTGTTCCTGCTCGCGACGGTCGTGCTCTCCTACCTGGGCTCGATGGGCGCCTCGACGCTGGTCTTCCGGTACGTGTTCGGCCGCCACACGATCGACCCGCTTCTGCCGATCCTCGCGTTCATCTTCCTCGTCGCCCTGGGCGTCGACTACAACATCTTCTTGATGAGTCGCATCCGCGAGGAGGCGGTCAAGCGCGGCACCCGCGACGGCGTCCTGCGCGGCCTGGTGAGCACGGGTCCGGTGATCACGAGCGCCGGCGTGATCCTGGCCGGCACGTTCCTCGTCCTCACCACGCTGCCCGTGTGGTTGCTGTTCGAGCTCGGCTTCACGGTCGCCTTCGGCGTGCTCGTCGACACGTTCCTCGTGCGCAGCGCGATCGTTCCGGCCGTGACCACCCTGCTGGGCGACAAGATCTGGTGGCCATCCAGCCCGCGCGCCGGAACGCGCGGGTTGAGCGGGGTGATCGAGGCGCCGGTCACGGCCGCGCCGGAGCGGGTCGAGGCTCAGGCCAGCGCCTGAAGCTCATCGAGCGCCGACTCGAGCGCAGTGCGGGCGGCCTGGCGACCGATCTCGCGGGCCCGGGGCAACTGCTTCCAGTCGAGCAGCCCGACGCCGTCCACCTGTGGGCTGATGACGAGGTCGGCGTGCTGCATGGCGGCCGCCACCGTGTCGGTGCTCCCGAGTGCGATCGTCCGCAGGATCGTCTCGGACAGGCGCGGGACGGGGCGCTCGGAGCCGGTCATGATGTGGCGGAAGCGGCGCTTGACCGGTTCGAGCCGGGGCCGACCCGTGCTGGTCACGTTTCCGTCGCGCAGACTGACGTCGACGGCGATGACCGGCCCCTCGGCGCGGCGCGCCATCGGCTCGACCGGCAGGTTGTCGATCACGCCGCCGTCAACGAGCAGGCGGTCCCCGCGCGCGGGGAGCGGCGGGTAGATGCCCGGGATCGCCATGCTCGGGTAGATCGCGTCGACCATCAGTCCGGTCCGGTGCACGACGAGCTCGCGCGAAAGCAGGTCGGAGCTCACGCAGAACCATCGTTTCGGCTGCTCCTCGATGCGGCGATCGCCGAACGCCCACTCGAGCGCCCGCCGTGTCTTGGCTCCCCGGATCAGGGAGTAGGCCGGAAGCATGTAGTCGTTGCTCGGGTTGGAGTCGATCAGCGTGTGCTGGAGGACCTCGGCGACCTCGGCGGTCGACGCGCGGCTCGCCGCCAGGCCGGAGACGATCGCGCCCATGCTCGCGCCGGCCAGCCGGTCGACCACGATCCCGCAGGCCTCGAGCTCGTCGAGCACGCCCAGGTGTGCGAGTGCCCGAGCTCCGCCCCCGGACATGACCAGACCGATCGCCCTTCCCACCAGGCGGCGCGCGAGCTGGGCCAGGCCGTTCGCGCGGGCTCGCTCGTCGCGCATCACATGTACCTCCCGGGGGCCGAGCGACGCGATCAGCGCGTCGGCCGGCGCCGGCGCGCCACCCAGAACGAGCAGCTCACAGCCCCGCAGGCTCGCCGCGTGCCCGCGCCAGACGCGAGCGGGTTCTCCGCTCGTCACAGCGAGCACGAGGTCCGCCTCGGCGAGGCAGAAATCGGTCCAGGGTTCGAGCGGGTCGGCCGATCCGCCGGTGAGGAGCACGCGACGGTTGGCGGACTCAGCGCGCTCGAGCCGCTCGGCAAAGGCCTGTCGGTCACAGTCCGGATCGGGTCCCAGGAGGTCGGCCCGGCCGTACCCGGACAGAGCGACCTTGAGCTCCGCGCTCACCGCCGCCGCCGGCGCGCCGGCGTCGAGCGGCACGACCGCCACGGTCCGAGGGCGCGAGCTGACCGCCTCGGGAACTTGGTTGGCGGCGATCTGTGCCGCCATCGCCCGGACGAGGGCCAGCCCGAACTCGGGCGCGTCGCGCATCAGCGTCTCGAGCCGCTCGCGGCTCAGCTCAGCCAGCTCGCTGTCGCGGCGCGCGCGCACGGACGCGCTCCGCTGGCCGTAGCTGAGCAGTGCGAGCTCGCCGACCACGGCGCCTCGCTTGAGCTGGCGGATGACGACCTCGCGGGGTTGTTCGACCACCACCTCGAGCCGACCCGAGCGCACCAGGTAGGCGCGATCGGCCGGCTCGCCGGCGCGGAACAGCCACTCGCCGGCGCGGACGTGCACCCGTTCCCCTTCGCCCTCGAGTTGTGCCCGCAGCGCGTCCGACACGCTCCTCAGGACGGTCGGCGCGACCACGGATGCCTGTCGATCCCTCATGTCTGGCCCCGGGTCGTGGATCGCGATTCTATGGCATCGACTGGGCCGGTTTTCGATGTTTCGGCTTTGGACGAACCGTCCTGGGGCCAACATCGACATATGCCGTTTTCGATCAGGTACGCCATCGTCCTGGCCACCGCGATCCTGTGCTACGCGGCGCTCGGGGCGGTGCTCGGCATCCTGCCCGGCTACGTGCACTCGCTCGGCGGTGGTGCGGTACTGGTCGGGCTGGCGGTCGGCGCCCCGGCGATGACCGGCGCCGCGTGCCGCCCGCTCGGGGGCCGAATCGCCGATCGGCTGGGACCGGCCCGGGTCGTGATAGCCGGCGCCGTGCTGATGGCGGTCGGAACGATCCCGGCCTATGTCCGGCTCCTTCCGGTGCTAATCGTCAGCCGGCTGGCCGTCGGCGCCGGCGAGGCCGCGATGATGGCGGCGACCGTCCTGTGGCTGCTGCGGCTGGCCGGACCGGAACGCCGCGGCCGGGCGATGGGTCACATTGGATTGGCCAACTACGCCGGGCTGACGATCGGGCCGCCGCTCGCGGAGGTGCTGTCCGGCCATGCCCATCCTCCGCGTGTGTGGATCGCCGCGGCGATCCTGCCGCTGCTCGGTGCCGCGCTCGCGGCCGCGATGGAGCGGGGCAGCGACCCGGCCGGACGCGCGGTCGCCCACGACGAGCACGAGGGCAATGGCGCGCCCCCGGGCGGCGCGTTCCGGGCGACGTTCCGTCCCGGGCTCGGGCTGATGCTCGTCAACTTCGGCTACGTGGCGGTGCTGTCGTTTGGGGCGGCCGCGGCGACCGAGCAGCACAGCGAAATAGCGAGCTTCGTGATCCCCGTGTTCGGCGCGGGCGTGATCGCCAGCCGCACGATCCTTGCCGGGATACCGGACCGCCTTGGCGCCCCTCGCACGCTGTCGCTCGCGGTCGGGTTGGAGGCGGCGGGGCTGGCCGGGCTGGCCGCGGCCACGAGCGCGCCGGCGGCGCTCGCCGCGCTCGTGGTCATGTCCGTCGGGCAGGGACTCGCCGTCCCATCGCTCGGATTGCTGGCGCTGGCCTTGGTGCCGCCCAGCCGTCATGGCCGGACGGCGGGCGCGTTCTTTGCCTACTTCGACGCCGGCGTAGGTCTGGGCGGCCCGGCGGTCGGACTCGCGGCGCGGGCGGCCGACCCGAGCGGCGCGCTATGCGCCGCCGCGGTCGCCGTGCTCGCGACGGCGCCGGTGGCGCTGCTCGGACGCACCAAGGCGTTCGCGCGGCGCCAGCGGCCCGCGTCGCGCTGCGATGTCGCTACCTAGTTGCGGTTACTTGAGCATCCCGCGCGCAGCCGACGTCCAGGCGTTGGTCACGTCGCGGATGAACTTGGCCTGGGTCGTGGCGAGCGCCGAGATCCACTCGACCTCGCTGCGGCCGGGTCCGCGCTCGATCGAACTCGCGATCGCCTTGAGCGCCTTCTCGTAACTGGACAGTGTCGTCTCGCCCGCGTCCTTGCCCGCCTCGATGATCCGCTCGTTCAGCTTGCGAATGCGCTGCGCGACGGCTTCTACCCGCGGATCGGATGATGCTGCGGACTTCGCCGCCCCGGCGCCGCTGCGCGAGGCGCCGCTGCTGCGCGAGGCGCCACCGCTGGCGCGTGAAGAACGCGCGCGCGTGCTCCGCGGGGTGCTGCCGCTGCCGCTGCCACTGGCTTTGGCGCTGCTACTACTCCGCGTCGTACGCCGAGTCCCGGTCGAGCGGCTTCCGGTCGAGCGGGTCCCCGTCGAGCGCCTCGACTGACCGCGTCCCGACGAGCCACCCGAGCTCGATCCCCCAGAACCACTGCTCCTAGCCTGCGGCATGCTTCCTCCTTTTTCACCGGTGGACGACGCGCGCACCCTACTTGTCGGTGGCGCTGGTTGCTACCTGCTTCCCATTTGTGCCCCGCGTGACGCGCGCGAGGTGGCGTGCTTGGCGAACCGGCTCGGGCGTCCGATGACCGTGCGTACACGCGAGCACCACTTCGATGGCCAGCTCGAGCGTGGTGCGCCACCCCGGGTGAACCGCCAGCGGCCGCGCGCCCGGCCGCGTTCGCACCCAGGCTCCGACGATCTCCCCGCCCGCACGCAGGGCCGAGTGCGCACCACGCTCGTCCGCCGGCCACGCACCGGCGGCGAGCAGTGGACGGTGGGTGACGCCGACGGTTGGGAGCCCGGTCACCGCGCCGAGCTGTAGCGCGAGGCCGGCGCGCGCGGATGGTCGCGCCCTGTCGCGTCGACGAGGAGCACATCGGGCGCGAGCGTGAGCGCGCGCACGGCCGCCTCCAGGCACGGGCCCTCGCGCAGAGCGAGGAGGCCGGGCTCGTACGGCCAGCTCGCCGTGGTCGTGACCGTGGCCTGCGCGAGGATGCGCCGGGCGCGTAACACGGTGGCGGCGGACCAGGCGGGATCGCCGCGCTCGCCACGGCCGGCCTGGTGGCGCGGAAACAGCACCACACAAGCGCCGACCGCGAGCGACGGGTGCGCGGGTAGGTACGGCTCGGGCGTCGCGAGCGCGAGTGCGCGCTGCGCCTCGATCAGGTGCGCTCGAGATGTCGGCCACGACGGGACCACGAACTCCGTCGTCAGTATCTACGCTCCACGCATGAGTGAGCTTCTCGTACCCAGTGCCTCGGCTCCGGACTCCGACGGCGCGATCCTGAACATCACCCCCGAGTCGGCGGGCTGGGAGCGCGTCGGCTTCGAAGTCCTGGACCTTCCCCCTGGCGGAACCGCCGAACGCGAGTGCGGTCCGCGCGAGTTGTGCATCGTCGTGATCTCCGGCGCCGTGAACGTGGGCTCCGAGCACGGCGAATGGTTCGACCTGGGCGGCCGTCCCGATCCGTGGGCCGGACTCCCGGACGCCGCATACCTGCCGCCCGAGTCACACGTCGACCTGCGCGCCGCCGACGACGGCGCCGAGGTCGCGCTGTGCTGGGGGCCGGCGCATAAAGGCGGAGCCACGCCGCGTGTGCTGCCCGGCGCGGAAATCGAGGCGCAGACGCGCGGCCAGGGCGTGTACGAGCGGGTCATCCATCCGATCCTGATGGATGACCAGGGCGCCGAGTCGTTGCTGGTGGCCGAGGTGCTCACTCCGGCCGGACATTGGTCCAGGTATCCGCCCCACAAGCACGACCACGACGACCCGCCGGGACAGTCGCACCTGGAGGAGGTCTACTACCACCGGATCAAGCCAGAGCGGGGGTTCGGGCTGCAACGGGTGTACGCGTACGACTCGGGGCTGGACGAGGCAATGACCGTTCACGACCGCGACTGCGTGCTCATACCGCGCGGCTACCACACCCTCTCGGCACCTCCCGGCTACGACCTCTACTCCCTCAACGTGATGGCTGGCCCGAGTCGCCTCTGGGCCGTCGTCGACGACCCCGAACACGACTGGATCCTCCATGGCAGTGACAGCAACCCGGCTTCTTGACAACTACATCGACGGGGAGTGGACGCCGGCCCAGGCCTCGACCGGCGAGCTCGATGTCGTGAACCCGGCCAACGGCGAGGCGCTCGCGCGCGTGCCGTTGTCGGGCGCCCCCGATCTGGACCTGGCGGTGCGAGCCGCGCGCGAGGCGTTGCCCGAGTGGCGGGCCGTGTCGGTGATCGCACGAGCGAGGAAGCTGTTCGAGTTGCGCGAGCGGCTGCTGGTTCGGCAGGAGGACCTGGCGCGGTCGGTGACGACGGAGATGGGTAAGACGCTTGTGGACGCGCGCGCCGAGGTGGCGCGCATGATCGAGATGGTGGAGGCGGCGTGCGCGGTGCCCACGACGATGCAGGGACGCGTGCTGGAGGACGTCTCGCGGAACATCGACGCGGAGACCGTGCGCCAGCCGGTCGGGGTGTGCGCGGCGATCGTGCCGTTCAACTTCCCCGCCATGGTGCCGTTCTGGTTCTTGCCGTTCGCGATCGCATGCGGGAACACGTTCGTGCTCAAGCCGTCAGAGCAGGTGCCGCTCACGCAGCAGATCGTGTTCGAGGAGTTGCACGCGCTCGGGCTGCCGCCCGGCGTCGTGAACCTGGTCAACGGTGGGCGCGAGGTTGTCGAGGGGATCTTGGATCACCCCGGGATCGACGCGTTGTCGTTCGTCGGGTCGGCGCCGGTGGCGCGGATCGTCTACGAGCGGGCGGCAAAGGCCGGCAAGCGGGTGCAGGCCCTGGGGGGCGCGAAGAACCACATGGTGGTGATGCCCGACGCGGTGATCGACAAGACGGTGGAAGGAATCATCTCCTCGGCGTTCGGCGCCGCGGGGCAGCGGTGCATGGCGGGTTCGGTGGTGGTGACCGTTGGCGACGCGCACGAGCAGCTGCTCGGGCCGCTGATCGACGCGTCACGTGGCCTGCGGCTCGGGGACGGACTGGACGAGTCCAGCGACGTCGGGCCGGTGATCTCGTGCGCGGCGCGCGATCGCATCCGCGATTGGATCGGGCGCGGGGAGGACGCGGGCGCGAAGGTCGTCCTGGATGGGCGCGACGCTATGGGAGATTCGACCGGCTCATTTGTCGGCCCGACCATCCTCGATGGCGTCACCTCGGAGATGGATATCGCACAGGAGGAGGTGTTCGGCCCGGTCCTCTCGGTGATCCACGCGGCGACCCTGGATGAGGCGATCGGCGTCGTCAACCGCAGCCGGTTCGGTAACGGCACGTCGATCTTCACCGAGTCGGGCGCGTCGGTCCGGCGCTACCGGCACGAGGTCCAGGCCGGAATGATCGGCGTGAACATCGGCGTGGCCGCGCCGGTGGCGTTCTTCCCGTTCAGCGGCTGGAAGGACTCGTTCCTGGGAGACCTGCACGCCCACGGCACCGACGCGGTCGACTTCTACACGCGCAAGAAGACCGTGACCACTCGGTGGTTCTCGAGCGGTCAGGGCAGCGGCGCGTACTTCGTGGAGCGTTAGGGCCGATGGTTCGGCTCACGCTCGTCGGGGGACCGACTGCCGTGCTCGAGTACGCGGGACTGCGCTGGCTCACCGATCCGGCGCTGTCCCCGCCCGGCGAGTATGCCGGTGGGCTGGTCAAGACGACCGGACCGGCGATCGACCCTGAGGCGCTCGAGCCCATCGATGTCGTGCTCCTCTCGCACGATCACCACAGCGACAACCTCGACCCGGCGGGACGCGAGTTCCTCCCGCGGGCCGGGCGTGTGCTCACCACCGTGCAGGGCGCCGAGCGCCTGGGCGGCGGCGCCTTGGCGATCGGCCTCGAACCGTGGTCGTCGGAGGAGGTGGAGCAGGTCAAGGTCACTGCGGTCCCGGCCCAACACGGCCCGATCGGGCCCGACGATCCCAACGGACCCGTGATCGGCTTCCTGTTGCAAGCCGACGGCGAGGACACCGTCTACGTGTCGGGCGATAACGCGTCGATCGACGTCGTGCGCGAGATCGCCGGCCGCGTGGGCGACATCGACGTGGCGGTCCTGTTCGCGGGCGCGGTCCAGCGAACACACCGCTTCGATGGCGCCTACCTGACGCTGTCGAGCGATTGGGCCGCCGAGGCGACCAAGGTGCTCGGCGTCCGTGCCACGCTGCCCGTCCATTTCGAGGGCTGGACCCATTTCACCCAGGGCGCCCCCGAGTTGCGCGCGGCCTTCGCCGGCAACAGCGTGACCGATCGGCTCGTGCTGGCGCAGCGCGGCGAAACGGTCACCGCCTGACGCTTGGGCTCAGCCAACGATCGGCAGTGACCGTTGGTTCGAGAGCCGGGTCAGCGTGCGCTGGATGGTCGAGGTGACGAGCTTGTAGCCGTCGTCGGGATCGGGCTGGCGGCCGAGGCGCTCTCGCAGATCGATCGGGGGACCGACCCGGATCGAGATCTTGGCCGGCAGCGGGAACCGCGCCGGAAGGTCCATGATCGTCACGCCGAACGGCGGTCCGAGCGCTGCGGGCAGGACCTTGAGCCGAAGCCGCTCATTCAGGCCGAGGGCGCGTGCCAGTCGGCGTCCCTGACCGAGGAACAGCGCGGTCTCCTGACCCCCGATCGAGGTCACCGGCACGATCGGGACGTCATGCTCGAGCGCAAGCTCGACAAACCCGGTCCGGTTGGCGAAGTCGACCCGGTCGGACTCCCAACTCGGGCGAAACGTCTCGTGGTCGCCGCCGGGGTAGACGAGCAGCGCGGCGCCGCGCCGGAGCGCGCGGGCCATGTTGGCCGGCGAGGCCGGCACCGTGCCGTAGCGCTCGGCCAGGACTCTCAGGCCGGGCAGCTTGAACAGGAGGTCATGGGCGAGCTGGTGGAACCGGCGCTGGGGTCCGAAGTGGTCGTAGAAGCGCTGGGCGAAGATGAACGTGTCGGCAATCCAGGTGCCGCCGGAGTGGTTCCCGACGAGCAGGACCGGGCCCTCGGCCGGAATGTGCTCGAGTCCGCGCACGTCGGCGCGGAAGTACAGATCCGAGGTCACCCGTAGCGCCGGAAGCGTGCCCTCGATGTAGTCCGGGTCGCGGAGCAGGAACGGATCGCGCTCGCCGCCGGGAAGCGCCGCGCCGGCCAGGTCTGCGCCGACCGCCGCGCCCATGCGCGCGTAGGCCTCGACTCCTCGCAACGGCGCGCCCAGCGTTTTCCTCAATCCCTCCACCATCGATTGTGGGTCTACCCCGGCAGTGGCGGAGGCTATTCGCGTAACTTGTTTTGTGCCGATCGTGATAACCGGGGTTGACTGTCGTGCGGTGGCTGAGACACTTCTTAGACGAGGGCCGCCCCGCGAGCTCGAGGAGCTTCGAATGACCGACGTGTTTTCCCAGTACGTCACGCTGGTGGATGAGATCGAGCGGATTCCGGTCACCGCCCGTGAGTCCGTGAGCATGTCGGTCGAACAACGCGCGGCGGCGGTGGCACACGTGGTCGAGCTCGTCCGCGACCGCGTGCTGCCGCAATCGGACCGTGACCACGCCGGCCGCGAGGCGCTCCTCGACGACGACGGAATACTCGATCGAGCCGCGGTGGCGGGCGCGGCCGATCACGACGCGATCCTCGCCGCGGTCAACGACCTAGCCCGCGTCAACCCGACGAATGCGGCCCGAGTTAAGGACCGGCTCTATCGCCTCCACACCGCGATCGCAGCCCATTTCAGCGAGGCCGAGCTGATGCTGGCCACGATGAGAGGCGACGAGGAGCTGGCGCCGGAGATCGGCGGCCGGCGGTTCGTCCGGCGCGAATACGCCGGCGCTTCGGACTGGTTCGGCTAAGGCGATTCAGTCGTTGATGTCGAGCACCGGCGTGATGTCGGGCAGCTGCTGACCGTCCGCCGCGTGCTCGTTGGGCACGACGGCGGTCCCGAGCGCGAAGAACTCGATCACGTGGCTGCCCCACCCGTGGCTGTTCTCGTTGAGCTTGACCTCGACGATCCCGAGCACGCCGTCGCCGATGTCCTCCGCCTCCTTCTGCATGCGCTCCATCGCGAGCTCACGGGCGTCGTAGAGCGCCTGGGTGTACTGCTCGAGCTCGACGTTCTGCCCCGTCTGCTTGAGTGACTGCATCATCCCGCGGTGGGCGACGTGGTAGACGCATGTGCCCATCACGAGGCCAACCGGTCGCTTGCCCGTCTGCATGAGCGTCCAGAACGCCTGGCCGGACAGATCGCTGGTGAAGGGTCGCCCGTTCGGGGCGCGGTGGACCTTGCCCTCCTTGTGCTTGATCGCCGTGCCGATCGCGATGAACTCAGCCATGTCGGGGCCCCACTCGTAGCGCCCGACGTCGAGCCGGACACCGACCACACCGTCGGCCCCAAGCTGGTCGGCCTCCTCCTCCATCCGGGTCATCGCCAGCTCGCGCGCCTCATACATCGCCTGGGTCAGGACGTTCAGTTCCTGGTTCTGCTTGAAGTTGCCCTGCTGGAAGCCGACGTGATAGATGCTCGAGCCGACGACGAGCCCGACCGGATCGAAGCCGGCCTTCTCCACGCATAGATACTCGTTCACCGACAGGTCAGAGGTGAACAGACCTCGGGCGTTCATCCGCAGCCGCTCGCTGGCGTGTTCGGCGAGTCCCTCGGTGCTGGTCGGATCGTAGGCTGACATCAGATGCGTTCTCCTGGTTCGGTCTAGTTACCGAGGTTGATCGACAGCACGGGTGTCTTCAGGGGTGACGGATGGGGCTCATGCGCTCCGAGCCGGATCGCGGTTCCGAGCACGTGCATGGAGACGATGAAGAAATGACTCTTAACGCCGCCGCGGTCGTACTCCTGGTGGTGGATCGAGTGCCGCAGCGTGGAGATCACCATGTCGTTCGCACCCGCCAGGCGAGCCTGACGCTCGACCTCCGAGAACGCGAGCTGCCGCGCGGCGTAGACGCCTTGAGTGATCTGCGGGATCTCGATGTTGGTGGCACCGGCTCCCCAGAAGCCACTCGAGTTCATGATGTAGTTCGAGCTGGGGTCGAGGGCGACGGCCACGACACTCGTGTGCCCGATCACGCCGATCACCTCGGCGCCGATTCGCCTGAGCTTGTCAACATCCTGACCCGATAGGGCACACATCGCCACTCGCGCCGGATCGCGCGGGGTGACGCCGGTGTCGCGCACGGCGGTCCCGAACACGACGTACTCGACGTTGTCCGCCTCGCCCAAGGTGCCGGCTGCGGTCGTCTCGATTCCGATCACGCCGTGCGCACCCGCGAACCGCGCCTCCTGTTCCAGGCGGTCAAACGCCCTTTCGCGGGCGAGGTTCCACGGCTCGGCGAAGCTCGGCAGCTCTTGGATGCCGCCGTAGAAGCCACCCCAGCCGTAATTGCTCCACCCGTGCTGGACCACCGAGGACCCCATGATCTGCGCCACGGGCTGTAGACCCGAGGCAGACGCGAGCGCGTACTCCTTAGAGCTCAAATCGCTGGTGAAGAACGGCGTGCTGGCGCTCGCGACTCGCTTGAGTCGCTCCTCCGCGCCGAGTGGAATGCCGCCCTGCCGGATCCGCTCCAGATCAACCTCGGCAGCCTGGCGCTCCTCGTCGCTCGGCTGCACGGGGCGATGTCTGCCAAAGAGCGGCACTACGACGACATCCTATCTGCGGCAATCATGAACGGTCTCTCATGCGTGTGCGAGCAGAGACCCGAGCCGAGCCGCGAGCAGCGCGAGCATGATCAGCGTGTAGCCGCGCAGCAGGGCCAGCGCGAGCAGCCGGGCGCGGGTGGCGGACGCGGCCGGGATCCGCTCGAGCATCGGGGAGCTCCAGGTCAGCCGCTGCCAGGCCGTCATCGCGTGCCGGAACGACCGGGGCGACCGCGCACCCTTGAGTGTCGCGCCCAGCGCGACGCCGCAGACGGCAAACGACGCCGCGGTCAGGAGCGCGGCATCGAGCACGCTGACTCCGGGAACGACGGTGGTCAGAGTCAGTAGCGTCACCAGGCCGAGGATCAAGGCGACCGCGGCGATCGCGATCGCGTTCAACCAGCGCGGGTTGGTGAGTGGCCCGACGAGCTCGCGGTCGTTGCACAGCATCAACAGCAGTACGAGCGCGACCGGCAGCAGGATGCCGGCAAGCGCTTGGACAAGCGTGGTGACCGTGCCGAGCGGGGCGCCCGGGATCAGGACGGTCGCCGCGGCGGCGATCACGAACGCGGCGAAGCAGCCGTGAAAGATCCGAGCGTCGCGGAAGCGGCGGTGCAGCGAGTGCTTGACCCCGAGTACCTCGCTGGCGGAATACGAGCTGGACAGCGACACGGCGCCGGCGCCCAGGAGTGAAGCGTTCAGAAGCGCGACGGCGAACAAGCCACCGGCGAACCCGCCGGCCCGCAGGGCGAGCAGCCGGGCAATCGCGCCGGCGTCGATCAGGTGTCCGGGATCGGCTCCTCCCGAGCCCAGCATGCCGGCGCACCCGATCATGATCGCTCCTGCCGCGACGACGAACGCGAGCGTTCCGAGCGCCGTGTCGATTCGCGCGTAGCGCAACCAGCGCGGCGTGATTCGCTTGTCGATCACGTTCGACTGCTGGAAGAAGATCTGCCAGGGCGAGATCGTGGTGCCGATCAGAGCGATCAGCAGCAGCAGCGCGGGGCTGCCGGGGCGGCCGCTAAAGCCGGGCAGGAGGCCCGCGCCGATCGCCGCCGGGGACGGGTGGTGCAGGAGCGCGAGCGCGATCACGCTCAGGTCGGCGGCGACCAGCACGTACATCGCGCGTTCCCAGCGCCGGAAGCTGCCGCCGGCGGTCACGGCGATCAAGCCGGCGGCGGCGATCGGCACCGCGAGGTAGCGACTGACGCCGAAATAGCCGAGCGACACCGTCACGCCGATGAACTCGGTGACGAGCAGCGCGAAGTTGAGCACGATCAGATCGCCGAGCGAGAAGGCGCACCAGAGACGGCCGAACCGCTCGAGGATCAGGCGGGCGTGCCCGGCTCCGGTCACCGCTCCGAGCCGCGCGGCCATCTCCTGGACGACGAACAGAACCGGGGCGAGCAGCACGAGCACCCACAGCAACCTCGTCCCATAGCCGTGGCCGGCCTGGGAGAAGACGGTCATGGTCCCGGCATCATTGTCGGCCGCCATCACGATCAGCCCCGGTCCGGCGACCGCGAGCAACGTCATCAACCTCCGCCGGAGGCTGCGGCGCGGCGCGGTGTCGTACGAGCGGACGGTTCCGATCGCGCCCTCGATGTCGCCCAGGTGCGCTCGGTCGAGCGCGGCGCGGCGGTCGGCGAGCGGAGCGATCGACGGCGCGGGGGAGGCCATCAGCCGGCGCTGTCGAGACGGCTGCGCCTGACGGCATTCCGGCCCGCCCCGTCGAGCTCGAGCACGTGGCGAAGGGCATGGTCGAGCAGTGCGCCGACGTCCTCGTCGCGCAGTCCGTACAGCCGTTCGCGACCGCGACGCTCGACGCTCACCACGCCATGGTCGCGGAGGACGCGAAGCTGGTGGGAGACGGCCGACTGCTCCATTCCGACCACGGCGATGATCTCCGACACGGTCCGGGAACCGTCGCGCAGCGCGGCCAGGATCAGCAGGCGGCTGGGGGCGGCCAGCGCGAACATCGTGTCAGCCAGGCGCTCGGCTGCCTCGCGGGATAGCGATCCCCCCGATCCCGCCCCGGACCCCGGGCCGTGGGACCCGGTCATCGAAGTCGCCATCGCAGGGGCGGCAGGATAAAGCCGAGCACCTGCGTATTGTATGTTCGGCCGTTCATATGAGCGTCAGATCTTCTACAGGTTCACCGGCGAGCGTGCCGCCTGCCCGGCGCCGGCGCTGGTTCGGCACCCCGGTCAAGCTCGCGCTCGGCTGTCTGCTCGTCGTGCTGGCGGCCGCCGGCGGGACGGCCGTGTTCGTCCTCGAGCAGGTCCATACCGTCGTACAGGACCTCAGGGTGAACGTGCCCCTCAAGGTCGATAGCAAGGCGCTGGCCCACAGCTATTACGGGGGTCCGGAGACCCTGCTGATGATCGGCGACGACACCCGCTCGGTGTACAAGGACTACAACGCCTTCGTCCCCAACCTCGCGAACGAGATGCTGGTCGTCAGGATCGACCCGAGCAAGCCATATATCTCGATGATGTCGCTCCCCCGCGAGCTGTGGGTCAACATCACCGAGCCGAACGGCGCGACGGTCACGAACCGCCTCAACTCGGCCTACACGTACGGAACGACGACGCTCCTACAGACGATCAAGCAGGTCACGGGGCTCTCGGTCAATCACGTGATCGCGACCACGTTCACCCAATTCGAGAACGCGATCAACACGCTCGGTTGCGTCTACGACACGATCGACGAGCGCTACTACAACCTGAACAACGGCGACCCGGGGACCGACTTCCAGAGCATCAATCTCCAACCCGGCTACCAATGCCTGACCGGCAGCGAGGCCGAGCAGTTCGTCTCCTACCGTCACACCGACACCTCGCAGATCCGCGATGCTCGCGACCAGAGCTTCCTACTCGCCGTCAAGAAGCAGTACGGCCCGGAACTGGGCGGCAACATCGGGACGTTCGAGCGGATCTTCGGGCGGACCGTCCAGACCGACCCCGGGCTCCACAGCGCGACCGAGATCCTCAACCTGGCGAACCTGCTGATCTCGGCCGCCGGGCTCAAGGTGCGCCAGGTCCCGTTTCAGACGATCCCGTGCGACGGCACGAGCTGCCCGCTCGGGGATCTGACCGCCACCCCGCAGCAGATCAGCGACAGCGTCCACAACTTCCTGCTCGGCGGCAACACCACCCCGACCCGGCAGGTCGCGGCCATCGCCCACGCGGTCGGCCGCCGAGGTGGTTTGGCCAGCCTGCCGCTGACACCGACGCTGGCCACGAACGTGGCCGCCGAGAAGGCGGCGACGGCCGGGATTCCCTTCCCGGCGGAGTTTCCCAAGGTGCAGGACCTGAGCGGGAGTGGCGCTTATACGGTCGCCCCCCAGTGCACGCAGCAGACCGAGGCGTGCATTCGCGACTACCTGATCCACGCGCCGGGCGGCAAGGCGTACCCGATCTACGTCGAGGTGTTCTCCAACGGCCAGCTCGGCCAGTTCTACGACGTCCAGGGCACGACGTGGACCGACGCGCCGCTGTTCTCGGACCCCAACCAGACGGTGCGGGTGGGCGGCCGGACGTACGACCTCTACTACGACGGCAGCAACCTGTCGACTGTGGCCTGGCACCAGTACGGCGCGGTGTACTGGGTGCACAACACGCTGACCGATGGGGTCGGGAACGGCGAGCTCATGGCGATCGCCGAACAGACCGAGCCGATCACTCCGGTGACGGGAGCGGGAACGGCCGCGCGCGGCCGCAAAGGTGGCAAGGGGGCTCCGAGCCTGCGAGCCGTCTCCGTGCCTACGCTGACGACGCCGGCGCAACGCCTCAGCACCGTCGAAACCGTCGGCTCGATCGGCGGAGTGGTCGCCCTGATTGGGCTGCCCGTGCTACTCGTGGGTCTCGTGCGGCGCCGGCGGCAGCTGCGCCGGCTGCGGGCCGAGCTGCGCGAGCTCGACGACCGGCAGGCCTATCTGCTGGCGGCCACCGAGGCGACGCGCGCGTCGTGGATGGAGATCGTCGGGCCGCGGCCACCTAGGAGGCCACCGCCCCGGCGGCCCGCCGGCGCGTCTGCCGCCGTTCCCCAGGACGCATGCGGCGAGGAGCCCGCGCCGGCCACGGCCGCCGCCCTTGCCCACGACGCGCCCGACGACCTGCCCGCGCCGGCCACGGCCGCCGGTCGCCAGGGCGTCCGCGAGCCGGTCACCTAAGCACGCGCCCGTCGCCGTCTCGGACGGCGGCGGCGGGCCTTCACGAGCACCTCGATCCCGTCGAGGATTCGCTCCAGCCCGAAGCCGAACTCCTTTTCGGGTGGGTCGGCGCGATCGAACACCCCGGCGTCGAGCACGGCGTAGAGCGCGGGAAAGCGATCGGGATCGGTGAGGGTTCGCAGCAGGCCGGAGTAGCTCCGCATGGCCTCGTCGGAGAGGAACTCGGCCGAGGTCAGCTCGGCCGTCAGGGTGGCCTCGTTGCGGACGTAGCCGCTCATCATCAGCAGCACCGAGGCCTTCTCCTCCTCGGGCAGGTCGGTGTCCCGGACCGACCACAGGGCGGCCTCCATCCAGGCCACCTGGTTTGGCGTCGTTGGCGGTCCCGAGATCGGGACGCGCACGACCCACGGGTGCCGGTTCAGCTGCTCGTGGTAGGCCCAGGTCCAGCGCGACAGTGCAGCGCGCCAGCCGTCGGCGGGATCGATCGCCGGGGGCGGTCCGGCGGCGGCGTCGACCATCAGCATCAGCAGCTCGTCTTTTGAGGCAACGTAGCGATAGAGGGACATCGTCGCGGTGCCGAGCTCATGGGCGACCCGCGCCATCGACACCGCCGGCAGGCCCTCCGTCGAGGCGACGTGAACGCCCGCCTCGACGATCCGCTCCAGGCTGAGGCTGGGCTTGGGGCCGCGGCTCGGTCGCTCGCGGCGACCCCAGGCCGCGGCCAGGCTGGCGGGAATTTCGCCGTCCGCTTGACGGTCCACAGATACCGTGTATAACATACGCAATTATGCGTACCACATACACAGTTAATTCACCGGAGAGCGCCCTCGCGCGACCGGACAGTGAAATGGCGGTCGAGGCGACCGGCCTCGAGAAGCGCTACGGGGAGATGCGCGTGCTTTGCGGCATCGACCTGCGAGTTCCGCGGGGCCGCGTGCTCGCGCTGCTCGGCCCGAATGGGGCGGGCAAGACGACGGCGGTGCGGATTTTCTCGACGCTCAGCCGCGCCGACTGGGGCACGGCGCGAGTGGCCGGGTTCGACGTGAGCGCCGAACGCGAGCAGGTCCGCCGCCGGATCGGCCTCACCGGTCAATACGCGGCGGTCGACGGGCTCCAGACCGGGGAGGAGAACCTGCGGATGGTGGGTCGGCTGCGCGGCCTGGGCCGTGCGCGGGCGGCCAGCCGCGCCCGCGAGCTGCTCGAGCGGTTTGACCTGGTCGAGGCGGGTCGCCGGCGGGTGGCCACCTACTCGGGAGGAATGCGCCGGCGCCTGGACCTGGCGATGAGCCTGGTCACCGAACCGGAAGTCCTGTTTCTGGACGAGCCGACGACGGGTCTTGATCCGCGCAGCCGCCAGGCCATGTGGCAGGTCGTGGGGGAGCTCGCTCGGGGCGGCGTCAGCGTGTTCCTGACCACGCAATACCTCGAGGAGGCCGACCGGCTCGCCGACCATGTCGTCCTGCTTGACCGGGGCCGGATCATCGCGCAGGGAACAGCCGATGAGCTCAAGCGGCGGGTCGCCGAACAGCGCCTCGTGCTCTCGCTCGCGGGCCGGGAGGCATTCGCCGCCGTGATTCGCGTTCTCGGAGACCGGGTGATCGAGGCCGACCCGGCCGAGTTGACGATCGTCGCGCCGTCCGACGGTAATGCCCGGCGGGTGCGGGCTCTGCTCGACGAGATCGACCCCGACCGACGCTCGATTGCCTCCTTCGCGATCCGCGATGCCACCCTCGACGATGTCTTCCTGGAGCTGACCCATGTCTGAGAGCCTGATTCTCACCGGGCGCTGCCTGCGGCTCTCGCGCCGCCAGGTGGACGCACTACTCACCGGGCTGCTCTTACCGGTCTTGCTGATGGTCCTGTTCGTCGAGCTGTTCGGCGGGGCGATCCACACCGGAACCCGGTACGTCGACTACGTCGTGCCCGGGGTGCTTCTCCTTTGCGCGGGCTTCGGCTCTGGCCTGACGGCCGTGGCGGTCAGCCAGGACGTGACCGGCGGGTGCATCGACCGGCTGCGCGCGATGAACGTGCATGGCGCGGCGCTGGTGGCCGGCCACGTCGCGGCGAGCGCGGCGCGCAATCTCGCGTCGGGCGTGCTTGCGCTCGCGGTGGCGGTCGGGCTCGGCTTTCACCCGCACGCCGGCGCGCTGGAGTGGGTGCAGGCGGCGGGCGTCCTGCTCGCCTTCGTCGTCGCGATCTCTTGGTTGTCGGCGGCAATCGGCTTGCTCGCGCGCTCGCCGGAGGCGGCCAACGGGATCACGTTTCTGATCATGTTCCTGCCGTACGCGTCGAGCGCGTTCGTGCCCGTGGACACGATGCCCGCGTGGCTGCGGGGGTTCGCCGCCCACCAGCCGATCACTCCGATCACCGACACGCTCCGCGGGTTGCTGCTGGGCACGCCGGTCGGATCGAACCCATGGGCGGCGCTGGCCTGGTGCGCGGGAATCCTCGTCGCCTCGGTGGCGGCCTCCGGAGTGCTGTTCGCGCGGCGGACGGCCTGATCGGACGAGCTATTGACACTGGCGTACGACTCGTAAAGGATCCATCGACCGTCGGCATGAAGGAGGATGGATCCGTGAGCAGTCTCTTGGCAGGTACCCGTGGGGTAAGGATGGCGAGGCGGGGGGCGAGCGTCCTTGCTCTGCTCGTGGCCGGCGCCTTACCGGCCCAGGCGGTGGCGGCCCAGTCTCCACGCTTTGTCAGGGTGCCCGACAGCGCGTCCAGCGCCACCGCGGGCACGGGCAGTGCGTATCAGAGCGGGTCGATGTCGATCGAGGTCGTCCTCGCCCCGAGCCACGGGGCGCAGCTGCAAAGCATGCTCGCGGATCTGTACAGCCCGAACAGCGGCAGCTACCACCAGTGGCTGACCAGGGGCCAGTTCGCGGCCAGCTTTGGCCCGAGCAGCGCCGAGCGGACGGGAGTGGCCAGGTATCTAGCGGCGGAGGGCCTGACGCTGAAGCCCTCGGCATCACCGTTCCTCGTGCGCGCGAGCGGGTCGAGCACGCTCGTCTCAGGAGCGTTCAAGACGAACCTTCGGACGTTCCGCGACTCGCGAGGGGGCAGCTACTTCTCGAACGTGTCGCCCGTGCAGCTGCCGGCAAACCTGGCCGGCGGGGTTCTGGGGGTGGTCGGCCTCTCTAACACCGTGCGCCTCAAGTCCGACATCCAATTCGTCCGCAACAACGTCAAGGACGGCCACGGCCGATCCTCCGGCTCGAATAGCTGCGAGACCGGCTACCCGACGATCGCCCAGCTGGTCGACATCTACGAAGACGGCGGTTCGCCCACGCTCGGCTACGGCGCCGGTCCCGGGTGCAGCGGTCTGACGCCGTCGCAGGAGAACTCGATCTATGACGCGCCGAACGTCGGACCTCGCGGCCAGGGCGCGGGCGAGAACGTGGCCGTATTCGAGCTATCGGCCTATCAGGAGTCGGACATCGACACGTGGGCGCACCAGTTCTACGGTCGTGGCTTCAATCCGTCTCTGGTCAACATCACGGTCGACGGTGGCCCGCTCAATCCGATCTGCCCGGCCGGCGACACTTGCCCACCGGAGTTCAACGGCTACAGCGGCGACATCGAAGTCGACGCGGACATCGAGACGTCGTTGGCGATTGCGCCGGACGCTCGCCGCATCCTCGTCTACAACGCGCCCAACGACGAGTCCGGTCAGACCGAGCTCGACGAATACGCCGCGATGGCCAACCAGGACATCGCGGACACGATCAGCTCGAGCTGGGGTGACTGCGAGGACGACGTGAGCGCCGGCTACTCGCAGGCCGAAAATCTGATCTTCGAGCAGATGGCCGCCCAGGGACAAAGCATCTTCACCTCCGCCGGTGACTCCGGCGCGTTTGACTGCGACCCGGGCACCAACAACGTCAACACCGAGGATCCCGGTGGACAGCCGTACATCACGAGCGTCGGCGGGACGTCACTCGGGAACTTCAACCCCGGGCAGAATCCGTTCCCGTCCTATCCGTCGGGGGCGGAGACGGTCTGGAACGTCCGCGGCCTGTGCAACGAGAGCGCCAACGAGTTTGGCCTGAGCGGGTTCGAATGGTGCGCCGGTCCGGGCGCAGGCGGAGGCGGCTCAAGCCAGTACTGGGGGCGCCCGGCTTATCAGACCGGACCAGGCGTGACGAACCGCTACACGACCTACGCCAACGGGTCGACGCACTGCGTGCTGGCGGCCAGGGGGACGCCGTGCCGAGAGCTGCCCGACGTCTCGATGAACGCCGATGAGTTCACGCCGTACAGCGAATACTGCACCGGCAATGCGAGCACGCCTTACAGCATCTGCGCGACGATCAGCACGACCCCGGCCGGGTGGTTCGGGGTCGGCGGGACGAGCCTGTCCTCGCCGTTCGTGGCGGCGATCATCGCCGATCGGAACAGCTTCAACGGCCGCCGAACCGGGCTGGCCAACCCACTGTTCTACTCGCTGTTCAACAGCCGTGATCCGGGTGTGTACTTCCACGACATAACCGGGATCAACCAGTTCCCGAACAACAACGGCCTGTTCCCGACGACTCCGGGGTACGACGAGGCGACGGGGATCGGGTCGCTGATCATGGCGCCGATCATCACCGGGAGGCAGTGACAGCAGCCACCGATCGTGCCATCGGGGCCGGGTCTGGTATCGCATAACGATATCGTGCTACGATATCCTGTGATGCAACGCGAACCAGGAGGCACCTGATGCGATCGACAACGCTGGATCCGACGGCGGGAGAGAGGGCGCGTGCGCTGCGCCTGCGCCCGGGCATCGCTCACCGGATCACCGATCCCACCGATCCTCGCTACGGCACGCTGCCGCCCGACGGTTCCGAGGCGCCTCGGCTTGCGGGGCGGATCGTCGATCCCACCGACCCCGAGTGCGGCAGGCGCTTCGGCTGAGCACCCGAGACTGAAAAGGGCTGGCTGGGCGGCGGTTGGGGGCTGGGCGGCGGTTGGGGGCTGGGCGGCGGCTGCGCAGGCACGATATCGTGCTCCGATATGCCGCTGGAGCAATCGGACTTCGAGCATCTCCTCGAGCTGCGCACCGGCCTACGCCGCTTCCTGCGCTGGAGTGAGGATCAGGCCAAGGCGGCCGGGCTGACGGCGGCTAAGCACCAGCTGCTGCTGGCGGTTCGAGGCCATCCTGATCCGGCCGGCCCGACGATTGGCGAGATCGCCGACTACCTCGTCCTGCGTCACCACAGCGCGGTCGGCCTCGTCGACCGAGCGACCGAGGACGGGCTCGTGCAGCGCAGCGCCGACCCGGCGAACAAGAGCGTCGTGCGCGTCACGCTTACCCCCGCCGGGATGGCCAAGCTCGACGCGCTGACCGAGGCTCACCTGGAGGAGATCTCCCACCTGGCCCCGGCGATGGAAACGCTGTGGCGCGCGCTCGATCACAGCGACGGGAGCGCTCCGCATCCGGCGGCGCGTCACGGCGTGAAAGCGAGCCGAGCCGCTTAGGTCGGCAGCGGCAGATCGCGCCGGGCCACGGGCGTCGCGTTCACGATCGAGGTGGTCGTCTCGCCGTGGAGCAGGAACCGGTCGAGCACGCTGGGAAGGTCCTCGATGCAGCGCAGGTGGAGCTTGATGTAGAAGCAGTCCTCACCCGTGATCCGCAGGCATTCCTCGATCTCGGGGATCTCCGCCGCCAGCTCGGCGATCTTGCTCAGCTGACGGACGGCCGGTTTGACGCGGACGATCGCGGTCAGCGCATAACCGAGGGCGCGGGGGTCGATCTCGGCGCGGTAGCCCGTGATGACGCCCGTCTGCTCGAGGCGCCGCACGCGTTCGGCCACGGCCGGCGGAGACAGGCTCACGCGACGGCCGAGCTCGGCGAACGAAATACGCCCATCAGAGGCCAGGGCGCCAATGATTCCGCGGTCGGTCTCGTCGAGGGCGACCTCTTTCATAAGTGGATGGATGCTAACGCCTTCGATTAGCTCTGTGCGAGACCGCCGGGCCGGAGCAGAATCGAGGAGATGCGCTCGAGGACTCTTCCGCCCCAGGCGTACTTCGCCGGGAGCGCCGTCTTCCACTACCTCGGGCCGGCGTTCGCGGTGCTGCTGTTTGCCCGGGTGGCGCCGGCCGGGGTGGCGTGGCTGCGGATCGTGAGCGCCGCCGTCGTGTTCGCCGCCTGGCGCCGGCCGTGGGTGCCGTTGCGGGGCGCGGATCGTGGCACGGTGAGGCTGGTCGTGGCCTTGGGCGTGGTGCTCGCGGTGATGAACGTGTGCTTCTACGAGGCGATCGCACGATTGCCGCTCGGGACGGTGTCGGCCATCGAGTTCCTTCCGGTGATCCTGCTCGCCGCGATCGGGATGCGCTCGGCACGCAACGTCGCCGCCTTGGGGCTGGCGGTGACCGGGGTGTACGTGCTCACTCGCGTCGAGCTGCGCGGGGCCGCGCTCGGGTTCGGCTTCGCCTTCGCCAACGCGGCGCTGTTCGCGCTGTACATCGTGCTCGCGCATCGCATCTCGCGATCGCGTTCCAATCTCCGCGGCATCGACGGCCTCGGCGCCGCGATGCTCGTCGCCGCGCTGGCCATCACCCCGCTCGGTGGCGCCGCGGTCTGGCCGCACCTGCTCGACCCCGTCGCGGTCGGCGCGGGGGTCGGTGTCGGGATCAGCTCGTCGGTGATCCCGTACGTGTGCGACCAGCTGGCGATGGCCCGCCTGCGCCGCGAGACGTACTCGCTGATGGTGTCGCTCCTGCCGGCGACCGCCACCGTGGTTGGGCTCGTCGTGCTCGGGCAGGTCCCGTCGCCGAGAGAGGTGGCCGGGGTGTGTCTTGTCGTCGCGGCGGTCGCGGTCCACCGCGACAAGGCGCCGCCGTCAGGCGCCGCCGACCCTCCCCAATCCACCGCTACAGCGGGCGACGCACCCCAACCTCGTCCAGGTGGGCGAGCAGGTCGAGTGGGTCCTCGTATACCCGGTACGCGCCCGAGTAGATGAGCTCCTCGCGACCGTAGCCGCCCGACAGAAACCCGACTCCGAGCCCCCGGGCGCGGCGCGCGGCGAGCAGATCCCACACGCTGTCGCCGACCACGATGCTGTCGCGGATGTCCACCCCGAGGCGCTCGGCCGCGGTCAGAAACAGATCCGGGTCGGGCTTGGCGTAGCGCACCTGATCGCGGGTGATGAACACCGTGTCGGCCGGCAACTGGAGCATCTCGCGAGCGAGGTGCGCGTAGCGCTCGACGCCGCTGGTGGCGATCGCCCACGGGACTCCGTGCTCGGTCAGCGTCGAGAGCAGCTCGGTGGCGCCGGGCAGGGGTTGGACGGTGTCGTAGTGGCGGATGAAGGCGTCCTCGTGAAGCTTGGGCAGCATGCGCAGGACCTCGGGATCGAGCGGCGTTTCGAGCTCGCGTGCCAGCGCCGCGACGAACAGCCCGCCGCTCATCCCGATGCGGCGGTGGATCTTCCACACAGACAGATTGATCCCCAGTCCGGCCAGCGCCTCGCGCCAGCCCAGCACGTGCTGGTAGACGCTGTCGATCAGGGTCCCGTCCAGGTCGAACAGGAAGGAGGGGTTACTCCGAGTCTCGGTTGCCATGTCCGGCATGATGACGCCATGATCAACGTGGAGGGTTTGGCGGCCCGGCTCGACGGGCTCGAGGAGATCGGCATCGAGCCGGACGGCGTGTGGCGGTTGGCCTGGACCGACGAGGACGCCGCGTCGCGGAGCTGGTTCGAGGCGCAGGCGGCGAGCGCGGGGCTGCGCGTCGTCCTCGATCCGGCCGGGAACCTGTGGGCATGCCCCGACGCCGAGCCGCCGTGGTGGGCGGTCGGGTCGCATCTGGACAGCGTGCGGGGCGGTGGCCGGTTCGACGGCCCGCTGGGCGTCGCGTGCGGGTTCGAGATCGCGGCAGACGGCTCCGGAGAGGTTGCGGTGCTGTCGCTCGCCGACGAGGAGGGCGCGCGTTTCAACACGCCGACGTTCGGGAGCAAGGCGCTGGCGGGCCGGCTCGACCTCCCCGCCGTGCTCGACCGGCGCGACGACGACGCGGTGTCGTTGCTCGAGGCGATGGTGCGCGCCGGCGTCGACCCGTCCAGGATCGCGGGGGCACCGAGCTGGTTGGAGAAACTGGCCGGCTTCCTCGAGATCCACATCGACCAGACGACCGAGCTCGCGCGGGCCGGTGAGCCGGTCGGGGTGGTCTCGTCGCTGGCCGCTCGGACGCGGCTCGAGTTGGTGCTGCGTGGCCGCGCCGACCACGCCGGAACGACGCCACCCGCCGAGCGCCGCGACGCGCTGGCGGCGGCGGCGCGCCTGATCGTGGGCGCCGAGGATCTAGCAGCTGAAGGGGAAAGGTCGGCGGGGCCTGGCGGCGGCGCCTTATCGCTCGATGGCGACCACGGCTCGCTAACCGTTACCGCATCAAAAATCATCAATAAACCCAACGCCCCGACTACGATCGCCGCCGAGGTGCGGCTATGGATCGATGCGCGGGCGCCGAGCTTCGCCGCGATCGATTCCTGGCGCACGGGGCTGGACTCACTGGTGAGCGAGCTGCACGAGCGCACGGGGGTGACGATCGACGTGACGACGGCATCGCGGTCGGACCCGCGCGAGTTCTCGGGTGAGCTGCGGGCCGCGCTGTCGCGCGCCAGCGAGGAGGTCGTCGGCCATGCGGCACCCGAGCTCGTGTGCTTCGCCGGCCACGACGCGGGCGTGCTGGCCGAGCGGGTGCCCGCGGCGATGCTGCTGGTTCGCAATCCGACCGGGGTCAGCCACTCGCCCGAGGAGGCGGTTTCCCTCGACGACGCCGCCATCGCGGCTCGGGTGGTCGAGCGAGCGCTGGAGCTGCTCGCGTGAGCGCGGCGGCGCAGTTCGGCGATCCGGGCGCGCGGGCGACCATCCCGGCCATGCCCAACGCCCACTCACACGCGTTCCAGCGCGCGCTGCGAGGGCGGGCCGAACGCCCGGGCGGCGAGGGACAGGACGACTTCTGGACGTGGCGGACCGAGATGTTCCGCCTGGCCGACGCGCTCGACCCCACGACGATGCGCCAAGTCGCGTTCGAGACCTACTCGGAGATGCGCGATGCGGGCTACGGCGTGGTGGGCGAGTTCCACTACGTCCATCATCAGCCCGACGGCACCCCGTACCCACAACCCAACGAGATGGCGCTCGCGGTCGCTGAGGCGGCGGCCGAGGCCCGCTTGCCGATCGTGCTGCTGCCCGCGGCCTACCACCGCGGTGGGTCCGCGCACGGCTCGGATCTGCCGCCGGCTCCGGGCCAGCGCCGCTTCTGTGACCCGGACGTTTCGGTTTTCTTGGAGCGCGTCGAGGCCCTGCGATCGTGGGCGAGGCGCGTGCCGGGGGTCGAGGTTGGAATCGCCGCCCACAGCGTACGGGCGGTCCCGAGCAGCTGGCTCGCGGCGATTGCGTCGTACTCCGAGCGCGAGGGGATCGTGCGCCACGTCCACGCCTCCGAGCAGCAACGCGAACTGGCCGAGTGTCGGGCGGAGCACGGCTGCTCGCCGATCGAACTGCTCGACCGAACCGGGTTTCTCGGCCCGCTCGCGAGCGTGATCCACGGCATCCACGTCTCTCCTGGGGACGTCGGGATCCTGTCTCGTACCGGCACGACGGTCGTCTCGTGTCCGACGACCGAGGGGAACCTGGGCGACGGGTACCTGCCGGCGATGGCCTACGCACAAGCGGGCGCACCGCTCGCGATCGGTAGCGACTCCCAGGTCCGGATCGATCCGTTCGAGGAGGCGCGCGAGCTGGAGACGGGCTCGCGCCGGGAGCGCCAGCTCCGCACGGGCCTGTTGGCGGCGGTGGGCGACCTGTGGGGCGAGCTGTGCCGGAACGGCTATGCGAGCCTGGGACTCGATCCCGGGCTGGCGGCCGAACGCGTGGTGGCGATCGACCTCGAGCACCCCGATCTGCGTGGGGTCGACGGGATGGACCTGCCGCTCGCGCTCGTCACGTGTGCCTCGGCCGGAGTCGTGCTGAGCGACGACTGATATGGCGGGTCAGTTCGTGAAGACGATCTTGCCGAACGTCTCGCCACGGCGCATGGCCTCGAAGCCCTGGCGGGCGTCGCGGAGGGGGAGCGTGCGGTTGATGACCGGACGAACGCCCTTGTCCACGCACAGGCGCACGAGGCGCTCGAGCTCCTCGCGGGTTCCCATCGTCGAGCCGATCACCGATAGCTGAAGGAAGAAGATCCGGGTCAGCTCGGCGGGTGGCGCGTCGCCGGTGGTGGCGCCGGAGATGACGATCTTCCCGCCCGGCTTGAGCGAGCGGATCGAGTGGCCCCAGGTCGCCTGACCGGTCGTCTCCATGACCGCATCGACGCGCTCGGGCAGCCGCGCTCCGGGTTCGAACGCCTGGTCGGCCCCGAGCTCGAGCGCCCGCGCGCGCTTCTCCTCGCTGCGGCCGGTCACCCACACGCGGATGCCGGTCGCGCTGGCCAGCACGGTCAGCGCGGTGGCCACGCCGCCGGTGGCGCCCTGGATCAGGATGGTGGCGCCGGGCTTCATGTCGCCTCGGGTGAACAGCATTCGGTAGGCGGTCAGCCACGCGGTGGGCAGGCAGGCCGCCTCCTCGAAGGACAGCTCCTGGGGCTTGGGGAGCAAGTTCCAGCGGGGAACGGCGACGCGCTCGGCGAAGCTCCCCTGGTAGCGCTCTGAGAGGAGCGAGCGGCGGGGGTCGAGCGTCTCGTCGCCGTGCCAGGCCGGGTCGCTGATGACCGCGTGGACGATCACCTCGTTGCCGTCCCCGTCGAGCCCCGCGGCGTCGCAGCCGAGGATCATCGGCAGACGATCCTCGGGCAATCCGACCCCCCGCAGGGACCACAAGTCGTGGTGGTTGAGCGAGGCCGCCTTGACCGTGATCGTGGTCCAGCCGTCGGGCGGCTCCGGGTCCGGGCGGTCCTCGATGCGCAGGCCGGATAGCGGGTCATCTCGGTCGATCGCGGCGGCGAAGGCGGCGAGCATTGGGCTGCATCATGCCTGACGTCGGAGGGGCGGCGCGGCGCGGGGTGCGACAATCTGGTGCGCATGGCCACCGTGACCGCCCGCGCCACCAAAGCGGTCGACGCTCCGCCTGAGCGCGTCCTCGAGTTCCTACGCGACTACCGCGAGGGCCGTCCGCGCATCCTGACCGACAACTACACGGCCTACCGGGTCGAGCAGGGCGGCCACGGGAAGGGCACGGTGATCGGCTACCACTTCGCGGCCGGCGGGCGCGAGCGGGACTACCGCCTGAGCGTCGAGGAGGACAGCGGCGGCCTGTCCGAGCGCGACCAGCTGTCCTCGTTCGTCAGCCGGTGGACGGTGGCGCCGGACGGCGCCGGCGCGCAGGTCACGCTCGAGGCCTCGTGGCAGGGCGCCGGCGGGGTAGGCGGCGTGTTCGAGCGAACGTTCGCGCCGATGGGGCTGCGCCGGATCTACGGCGAGATCTTGGATAAGCTCGCCGACGCGGTGTCGGCCCCCGCCGCCTAGAGCCTTTCAGGACTCGGATTCGACCCGCTGCTTGAGCTCGCCGGCGCGGGCGCCGGCCAGCACGTGGCGCAGCAGGTCGACGAGCGGGCCGCGGATGAGCATGCCGAGGGTTCGCCCGAGATCGACCTCGATGTCGTAAGTGGCGCGGGTGCGTTCGCCACCGAGATCCTCGAGCTTCCAGCTTCCCTCGACCGACTTGAGGTCGCCCTTCTCCTGGGTCCAGCTGAGCCTCGTCGGCTCCTCGTAGGTGAAGCGAACGACCGACTTGACCGACCTGACCTTGCCGTCGGTCTGGGTCTCGCAGCGGATCGGCCGGCCCTGGTCGTCGCGCTCGAGGGTTTGGAGGTTGTTGAGGCCGCCCTGCCACTGGGGCGCGGACTCGACGTCCGCGACTACCGCCCACACCTGGTCAAGGGGGGCGTCGATCTCCGCGGTCGAATCGCCGGACAGGTTTGCCATGTTGCGGGCGGACCTTAGCGATACCGGAGCTCGGCCGAGTGAGTCCGGGTGAGTGGGTCATAAGCCCGCACTCGGCGATCCTCGCTGCTCGAGTACGGCGCTATGGGCCACATGTGGCGTTGAATCCACATTCACCGCCTGGTGGAGGTCGAGTGCGGGTTCATGACCCGGGGCCCGGGACAATCGCCACCGGGGTCCGGGACAATCGCCACCGTGCCACCGGCCGTTCTCGAGATCGACACCCCGCACGGGCTGGCCCGGGCGCACTTGACCAAGCTCCGCGGAGCCCGGGGCGCGGTGATCCTCGGGCACGGCGCCGGCGGGGGGGTCGGGTCGCGGGATCTGAGCGCCGCGTCCGCGGCGGCGGACGAGGCGGGCTTCAGCGTGGCGCTGATCGAGCAGCCCTACCGGGTGGCCGGGCGGCGCTCGCCGGCGCCGGCCCGCCAGCTCGACGCGGCCTGGATCGCGGTGGTGGCGCACCTGCGGACGCGGGCGCTGCGCGGGCTGCCGCTCGTATGCGGCGGGCGCTCCTCGGGAGCGCGAGTGGCGTGCCGCACGGCGGCCGAGACCCGCGCGATCGGCGTGCTGTGCCTCGCGTTCCCGCTCCAGCCGCCGGGGCGCCCGGACGCCCCGAGCCGCCAGGACGAACTCGATGACGTCGAGGTGCCGGTCCTCGTGGTCCAGGGTGACAGCGATCCGTTTGGCATGCCGGCACCTGGCCCGGCGCGCGAGATCGTGACCGTAAAGGGGAATCACAGCCTGCGGAGCGATCTGGCTGCGGTGCAAAGTGCGATAACCCAGTGGCTGTCCAAGCTACGCTGACCGGCGTGTGCAAGCGGATCGGCCACGGTGGCGCGAGCGCGCTGGCGCCGGCGAACACGCTGGCCTCGTTCGACGCCGCCCGCGATGTCGGGGTAGACATGGTCGAGTTCGACGTGCGCGCGTGGGATGGTGAGCTGGTGCTCGCGCACACGATCTTCCACGCCCGCCGGGGCGGGAACGTGCGCGTGTCGGAGGCGCTGGCCCACCTGGCGACGCCGCGGTTCGCCGACCTCGAGCTGAACGTGGACGTCAAGCACATCGGCTGCGAGCCGGAGCTGCTCGATCGCCTGCGCCACGCCGGCCTGCTCGAGCGGACGCTGATCTCCTCGCAGATCCCCGAGGTGATCGACCGGGTGCGGGCGCTCGAGCCGCGGGCCCGGGTCGGCATCTCGATCGGCGGGCGGGTGGCCAGGCTCAGCCGGCGGTGGCGCGGCTGGCGGATCGCCGCGCTGGCCGGTCTGCATACCCGGCGGTGGGACGTGCTGATGGCACAGCACCGGCTCGTCGATCACGCGCTGCTGGAGGATGTGGTCGCGCGCGAGGGCCGGCTGTATGCGTGGACGGTCAACGAGCGCGCCGCGATCGGCCGGTTGCGCCAGCTCGGGGTCCACGGGATCGCCACCTCCGACCCGCGCCTGTTCGTCTAGCCTCGAACGACCAAGCGGCCGGCGAGCCCGAGATCGTAGGCTGATGGGTTGTGGGGACAACCAAGTTGAGCGAGCTCGTGCAACGTCCCGATGGGGGCCGGGTGTTCATCGAGCCGGCGCGCCCGGGCTTGGCCGACTGCGCCCCGACCGGTCGGGTCCGGCTCGACGCGCTGGCCCGGTTCACTCAGGACATCGCCTACGCCGACGCGCAGGAGGCCGGGCTGTCTGACACCACATGGTGGGTGGTCCGCCGCACGCGGATGCGCGTCGAGCGCTTTCCGCGCTTCGGGCAGCTGCTCGAGCTGGCCACGTTTTGCAGCGGCCTTGGCCGCATGTGGGCCGAGCGGCGGACGAGCATTGCCGGCGCCGACGGCGCCCGGGTCGAGGTCGTCTCGCTGTGGGTTCACCTGGATCCGGTGAGTGGCCGGCCGACGCCGCTGCGCGATGAGGAGCTCGCGACGTGGGCGCAAACCACGCGCGGGAGAAAGGTCACCGCTCGGCTTCACCACCCCGGTCCCGACGAGGCGAGGGACAGCTTTCCGTGGCGCTTTCGCGGCACCGAGTGCGACCTCGCCGGCCATGTCAACAACGCCGCGTACTTCCTTCCGCTCGAGGAGGAGCTCGTGCAGGACGGCGATCCGCCGTCGATCGATGTCGAGATTGAATACCGATCCCCGGCCCAGCCGGGGGACAAGACGGTGCTTCTTAGCAATACCCACCCACCCCGCCGCTGGATCATCAGCCCGGACGGCGAGACGCACGCGTCGCTGCTCGTCATCGACCGGGGAACGAACGTCACGAACAAGGAGATCTGAAACTTTGCGCGCCGTTGTCATCACCAAGCCGGGGGACGTCGACGTCCTCGAGGTCGCCGACATTTCCGCCCATGAACCGCAGGAGGGCGAGGTTCGGATCGCCGTCAAGGCAGCAGCGGTCAACCCGACCGACATCGGATTCCGTCAGCGTGGTGGCGGCGACGACCTGCCGCAGCCGTGGATCCCGGGTATGGACGCCGCCGGCGTGGTCGAGTCGTTGGGGCCGGGCGTCGACCGGCTAGCGGTGGGCCAGGAAGTGATGGCCGCCGTCACCCCGCGCCGGCCGGACGGCGGAGCGCAGCAAGAGCTGCTCGTGGTGCCGGCGGCCTCGGTCGTCGCCATCCCGGATGGGGCGAGCCTGCCCGAGGCCGGGACGCTGCCGATGAACGGCCTCACCGCGCAGAGCGGCCTCGACATGCTCGACCTGAGCTCCGGCGACACGCTCGCGGTCGCCGGCGGCGCCGGGCTGCTCGGCTCGTACGTGATCGTGCTGGCCAAGGAACGCGGCCTCCGGGTGATCGCCGACGCCAAGCCCGAGGATGAGGAGCTCGTCAAGGGGTTCGGCGCCGACGTGGTCGTGCCGCGCAGCGAGGCCTTCGGCGACGCGGTTCGCGCGGTGGCGCCCGACGGCGTCGACGCGGTGTTCGACACCGCGCTGCTGTACCGCGACGTGTTCCCGGCGATTCGCGACGGCGGGCAGGTCGTGTTCGTGCGCGGATGGGATGGAAAAGAGGTCGAGGACCGCGGCATCCAGGTGCATCCGGTCATGGTCGGGCGAGTCCTGGAGCGGACCGACTGGCTCGACGAGCTCCGCGAGCTCGCCTCGGAGGGGCGGATCAAGCTGCGCGTGGCGACCGAGCTACCTCCCGAGCAGGCCGCCGAAGCCCACCGCCTGATGGATGCAGGTGGTCTCCGAGGCCGGGCCGTGATCGTGTTCTGACCCCGATTAAGACTTCGTAGGAATTTGCGGCAGGGGCGCCGATTTCGCCCGCCGGGCCGCGTAGGATCGCCGCCATGTCTGCGCCCGGCCCTCGCCGGCGGGGTGCGCGGCGGCGTCGACGAAGCGTGACTCGGGTCCTCGTCCCGCCTGCGTGCCTTGCCGTCGCGCTGCTCCTGACGCTGGCCGTGTACCGCGGTGAGGCCTCGCCGCGGGTCCGGCGCGCGCGCCGATCGACGCACACCTCGGCGCTGCTCGACACCGAGCAGACCGCGGCAATCGGCCGTCTGGTCGATGAACGTCAGGGGCAGGTCACGATCGCGGTCGACGATCTGTTGACCGGGAAGGAGTGGCTGTTCAATCCCGGCGCGCGGGATCAGACCGGGAGCATCATCAAGGTCGACATCCTCGAGACGCTCCTGCGCCAGGCGATGGAGCAGCGGACCCCGCTCGGTGAGTCGGTGGCCGAGACCGCCGAAGGGATGATCGAGAACTCCAACAACGACGACGCGACCGCCCTGTGGGACCAGGACGGCGGCGCGGGCGGCGTCGGCTCCTATAACCGCGCGGTGGGACTCGACCAGACGACGCTCAACACCGACGGCTACTGGGGGACCAGCCTCACGTCGGCCGCCGATCAGATCAAGCTGCTGCGCCAGCTCACCCTTCCAGGCGGGCTGCTCGACGCCGCGTCACGCGAGTACGAGCTCGGCCTGATGGAGAACATCGAGGCCGATCAGGACTGGGGCGTCTCGGCGGGCATACCCTCGGGCGTGCGCGTGGCGCTCAAGAACGGTTGGCTGCCGCTCACGACGAACACCAACTGGGAGATCAACAGCATCGGCTGGATCAAGGGTGACGGGCGCGACTACCTGATCGCGGTGTTGACCGCACACGACCCGAGCGAGGCGTACGGAATCTCGACGGTGCAGTCGATCTCCCCGCTCGTGTACGCGGACCTGGCGCCGTCCTGAGGGATCACCGCCCGCGCGCCTCGAGCACCGCGCGCGCCGCGTTGTGCCCCGGGATCCCACTCACCCCGCCGCCACGCCGGGCGCCGGCTCCGCACACCCACACGTTGGCATGCGCGGTCTCGACTCCCCACCGGGGGCGGACGGGATCCAGATCTTCCTCGGATTCGGCGAACGGCCAGGTCAGGTCGCGGTGGAAGATGTGGCCGCCGGGCATCCCCAGCTCGGCCTCGAGCTCGGGTGGTGTGAGCGACTCCAGGCACGGGGTGCCGTCGGGCGCACGGAGCAGGCAGTCCTCGAGCGGCTCGGCGAGGACCGAGTCGATTGACCCGAGCGTCGCCTCGACCGCCTCGAGCTTGCGCGCCGCCGCGTCGGCGGCGAACAGGCGGGCCGGCATGTGCAGGCCAAACAGCGTCATCGTGTGCACGCCCCGCGCGCGCAGCTCGGCGGACAGAATGCTCGGGTCGGTCAGCGAGTGGCAATACACCTCGCATGGCGGAAGGGCGGGGATCTCGCCGGCGCTCGCCTGGCGGTAGGCATGCGCGAGCTGCTCGTAGCCCTGGTTGACGTGGAAAGTGCCGGTGAACGCGTCGGCGGGACTGACGCTCGCGTCGGGCAGGCGGGGGAGGCGACTGAGCAGCATGTTGATCTTGAGCTGCGCGCCCTCGGGCGGCCGCTCGCCGGTCCGCGAGGACTCGCCCAACAACGCGGCCAGGACCGCCGGGGCGACGCCCCCGAGCACGTGTCGCGCGCCGTAGCGCCGCCCGTCGGCGCACGTGACCTCGGCGCTTCGCTCGTCGGTGGCGATCGAGACGACGTCCGCGTCGACCGTCAGCTCCGCCCCGGCGCCGAGCGCGGCGCCGGCGAGTGCGGCGGACAGCGCGCCCATCCCGCCGACCGGAACGTTCCAGCTGCCGCCGACGACGTGGTACAGAAAGCATCGGTTCTGCCGCAGCTGCGGGTCGTCGGCCGCGGCAAACGTGCCGATCAGGGCGTCGGTGAGCACCGTCCCGCGATCGACGTCGGAATCGAACGTCCGCTCAAGCGCGTCGGACAGCGGCGTCTCGAGCAGGGCGGCCCAGGTCGCGTCGTCGTCGATCAGCCGGCGCATCTCCTCGCGCGAGCGAAGCGGCTCGAGCAACGTCGGGAACACCCGCTCGGCCACACGCGCCAGCATCGACTGCCACGCGGCGCTCTCGGGCAGCGGTGGATACGCGGCGACGCGGCGCCGGCGCAGCTCCACGGACAGACCGAGCATGCGGGCGAGCGCCGGCGGGAACAGGCTGACCAGGTACGAGTAGCGCGAGAGCCGGGCATCGACGCCCGGGAACGGCGAGGCCGACACGGCCGCGCCGCCGACCTCGTCGCGGCGCTCGAGCACGAGCACCGATCGGCCGGCGCGCGCGAGGATCGTCGCGGCGACGAGAGCGTTGTGCCCGCCCCCGACGATCACCACATCAAAGCTTGTGCGCTGCGCCATCAGACCCATGGACCATAGGTCCTAAGGCGCTGCCCGGGGCGGCGCCGACCATCGGATTAGGACCAATTGCGTCTGGTTGTCGGGACGCGCGCGCCCTAGCCTGACGGGCATGAACCAGTCAACCGGAGAACAAATCGCCACCACCGTTCGCTCGTGGCCCGGCGTCGAGACCGCGCCTCATCGCTTCGGCGGAGTCGAGTTCCGCCTCGGGCGCCGCGAGCTCGGCCACATACACGGTGACCGCATCGCCGACCTGCCGTTTCCCCGCCGCGTGCGCGATCAGCTGATCGCCGAGGGGCGGGCGCGTCCACATCACGTCCTGCCGCACTCCGGGTGGATCACGGTCTCGATCCACTCACCCGACGAGGCTGAGCGCGCCGTCGAGCTGTTCAGGATGGCCTACGACCGGGCCACGCAGGCACGAACCGCGCGCCAGGATGACGTGCAAGGAAATGTGCCAGCCAACGGCGAAGGGTGATTCAGGGAAGGAAAGCGGGTATCCGCGCGGTAGAGGACCGGGATGGACCGCGAGGAGCTCCGTCATCACATCGACTCAGTCGCGCTCGGCGAAGAACCGACTGCGCAGCAGCTCGCCTCGCTGTTTCTTGGCGAGTGCTGGCCGGGAGGTCCGGAAGACCGCACCGAGCGCGCCGCGCTCGACTGGCTGCGCCGGTGGCATCCGGACGCGGCCGCGGCCGCGTCGGAGGCCGAGCTGCCCCGATGCTCGTGCTCGACTGGGCGCTGCGTACTCTGTAACTGAGTGACCTCCGCCAGCGAGCTGAGGGTCGACCTGCGCGAGCGGGTTGCGATCGTTACCGGTGGCGGGCGCGGGATCGGCCGGGCGATCGCGCTCGGGTACGCCAAGGCGGGCGCCGACGTGCTGATCAGCGTCGCGCGCAACCCCGGGGAAGCCGAGGAGGTCGCCGGCGCCGCCGCTGCCCTGCCGGGCAGCATCCAGGCCGTCCAGGCCGACGTGACCGCGCGGGCCGATGTCGATCGCCTGGTCGAGCGCGCGCTCGCGATCACCGGGCGGATCGACGTGCTGGTCAACAACGCGGCGCGGGGGATGCGGTTCGTCAACGAGCGGTTCATGACCGAGCCGCGGCCGTTCTGGGAGGCGGACCCGGAGGCGTGGCGAGTGGTCATGGAGACCAACACCGTCGGCGTGTTCCTGATGTCACGGGCGGTCGTGCCGCGTATGCTCGCCGCCGGGCGCGGCAGCATCATCAACGTCACGATCAACCACGAGACGATGGTGCGGCGCGGCTTCTCGCCGTACGGCCCGTCGAAAGCTGCGCTCGAGGCGATGACCGAGATCTGGGCGCAGGAGCTCGAGGGGACCGGCGTTCAAATCAACCTTCTGGCCCCGGGCGGCGCGACCGCGACCGGGATGGTTCCCGACGGCGTGCCGGCAGAGCTCGCGCTGCTCTCGCCGGAGATCGTGGTGGCGCCGGCGCTGTACCTCGCGACCGCCCCGACGAGCGGTCAGAGGATCCTCGGTACCGAATGGCGGGGTCCCGCCTGAGCCCTCGCCGTTGGGCGGGGTGCTAGGTTTTCGGTTCGATTCAGTCGGCGGGCACGTCGGGGAACGCGAACACTCGTGGAAAGCGATTTCAGCGTAGAAGAGCGTCGCCATGGCGACGCGGTGCTCCTCACGGTGAGCGGCGAGCTCGACCTGCGCACCAGCCCCGAGCTCGAGCAGCGGCTGAACGGCGCGTTCGGGGCCGGCGCCGAGCTGGTGATCCTCGACCTGCGGATGATCGAGTTCATGGACTCGACCGGGCTGCGGGTCCTGCTCGGGTCACATCAACAGGCGAAGGAGAACGGCAGGCGGTTCGCGCTGGTGCGCGGCGCCGATCAAGTCGAGCGCGTGCTCACGCTCACCGGGGTGCGCGACCTGCTGACGATCGTGGACGCGCCGGACGAGCTGCTCGCCACCGGCGACGCGCCCGCGGAGTAGGTGTGTAGCACCCGCGGGCGCTGGGGATACTTGCGCGGTGGAATCCCATCGCGCCCTGTTTTACCAAGACTCCGAGGATTATCTCGACGGGATCTGGAGCTTCATTGCGCCGGCGCTCGAGGCGGGCGAGCCGGTGGCGATCGCGGTCCCGGGTCCCAACCTGATGCTCGTGCGCGATCGGCTGGCCGATGAACACCCGCCGGAGATCGAGCTGCTCGACATGGCCGAGCTGGGGTCCAATCCCGGCCGGATCATCCCCACCGTCGAGGCGATTGCCGAGCGGCGCTCCGGCCGCTTGCATTACGTCGGCGAGCCGATCTGGCCCGGGCGCTCGCCCGAGGAGATCCGCGAGGCCACGCGCTACGAGGCGCTGATCAATGCGGCGTGGCCGGCCGGAGAAGTTCTGGCGCTGTGCCCGTACGACGCCGCCGGCCTCGACGACTCGGTACTGATCGACGCCGAGCACACCCACCCTGGCCTGGTCCGGGACGGACGCCCTGAGGCGAGCGCGGCGTACGGCGGCGCCGTACCACCGCCACGTTGCGAGGCGCCGCTGCCCGAGCCTCCGCCCGAGTCGGTAGCGATCCCGTTCGATGCCCAGGACCTACGGCGCGTGCGCACGGTCGTGGCCGAGCAGGCGGCCGGAGCCGGCCTGCGCCGCGAGCGGGTCGCTGAGCTCGTCCTCGCGGTCAACGAGTTGACCACCAACACCGTCCGGCATGCCGGCACGAGCGGGATCCTGCGCGTGTGGAGCGAGCGAGGCAAGCTCGTCTGCCAGGTTGAGGATGGCGGTCGCATCTCCGATCCGCTGGCCGGCCGCAGGCGCGGGCTTCCCGGCATCGGCGGACTCGGGCTGTGGATGGTGAATCAGCTTTGCGATCTCGTCGAGGTGCGCACCGGGGAAACCGGGAGCACGGTCCGGGTCCACGCGCGGTAGCCGCCTGCGCCCTCGAGGTTTCGGACCCCGGGTGCGGGGTAGGCGATGGGGCGAGGGAGGTAGAGATGTCACACGTAGCGCCGCGTCGCACCGGGACCGGAACCCGAGCCGCGGAAGGCCGCGAGGGCAGGGCGAGCGTCACCGCTCGACTCGATCGCATCCCCGTGTGGCCGTATGAGCGCAAGCTCCTGTGGATCGTCGGAGCGGGTTATTTCTTTGCCTTCTTCGACATCGTGACGATCTCGTTCGCCGCGCCGGTCATCGCCACGCAGTTCCACGTCTCCAAGGCGACGGTCACGCTGTCGGTCACGAGCAGCCTGATCGGCTACATCATCGGTGCATTCGCCGACTCGACGATCGCGGACAAATGGGGTCGCAAGCTCAGCCTGGGCATATCGGTGGCGGTGTTCTCGATCGGCACCGTGCTCGCGGCGGTGAGTACCAACGTAACCGAGCTGATCGCCTTCCGGTTCATCGCCGGCCTCGGCATCGGCGCTGAGATCGCCGCGGTCACGACCTACATCGGCGAGCTGTCACCCGCCCGGCTACGCGGCCGCTACACGAGCTGGGCAACGACCGCCGCGTACGCGGGCTTCTCGGTCGTGCCGTTCATCGCGCGGGGCCTCGTGCCCACGTTCGCCGCGGGATGGCGGATCCTGTTCCTGATCGGCGCGCTCGGCGGCGTAACGATTCTGGTCATGCGGCGCGGACTGCCTCCTTCCCCGCGCTGGCTGATCTCGCAGGGACGGACGGATGAGGCGCGAGACCTGGTCGAGACGGCCGAGCAGACGGCGCTCGAGAACCTCGACGCGGACCGCCTGCCCGAACCCGAGCCGGTGGCCGACGAGGCGCCAGCCGAGCGCGTGCCCGTCAAGGCCCTCCTGCGCCGCCCGATGGCCGGGCGCGTCGCGCTGTTCGTGGCGATCTGGTTCGTCTACTACATCGGCAACTACGGTTGGCTGACGCTGGCCCCGACGCTGTTCACCGACAAGGGCTACAGCCTGGCCGACAGCACGACCTACCTGGTCGTGTCGGGCATCGGGTTCCTGGTCGGCGCATATGCCACCACTCGTTTCACCGACCGCTTCGAGCGCAAGTACACGATCCCGCTGTGCGCGCTGGCGTGGGCGATCTCGCTGTTCGTCATCGGCGCGTTCGTCTCGCCGACGATCATCATCGTGTTCGGCTTCATCGCCTCGACCACGATCGGACTCACCGTACCGATGCTGTACACGTACACGGCTGAGCACTTCCCGACCTCGGCGCGCGCCACCGGCGTCGCGCTGAGCGACGGCCTCGGGCACGTCGGCGGTGCGCTGGCGCCGCTCATCGTGCTCGGTGCCTACTCGGCCTGGGGCTTCTCCGCCTCATTCCTGGTGATGGCGATCAGCGGCGTCGTCGCCGGCGGGCTGATCCTGTTCGGGATCACGGCGACCGGACGCTCGCTGGAGACGGCAACCTCGGAATAAAGCGCCGCCGACGAAGCTCAGTAGTCTGACCGGTCAGTGAAGGAGCTGACCGGGAACGCATCCGGCACGACGGCCGCCACGCAGGAGCAGGCGATGGCGCTGCTCGAGGCGATCGAGAACTATCCGAGCTGGGCCCCGGACGTCGTCAAACAGGCCGAGGTACTGGAGCGCGACGCCGGTGGACACCCGACCAAGGCGCGGGCCAAGCTCCACGTCGAGCGCGGGCCGCTCACGCGCGACTTCGATCTGCGGTTCAACGTCAAGGTGGATCCGACCGGGACGATCGCGTTGAGGAGAATTCCGAACGAGAGCTCCGATGGCGAGCGCTTCGACGTGACCTGGCGGGTGGACGGCCGGCAGGGCACGCAGATCACGCTCGAACTGGCCGCGAACCTGGACGTGCCGCGCTTCATCCCGCTCGGCGACGTGGGCGACTCAACCGCCCAGAACCTGGTTAGCGCGGCGACGCGAGCGCTTCAGCCGTGAGCGTCTCGGGCCGGCGCGGCTCGAGCCCGAACGCCTCGGCGATCAACTCATAGGAGTGCCGGCGGGCCTGATGGTCGTAGGTGATCGTGACGACGATCACCTCCTCAGCGCCGTACTCCGACGCGACCGTCTCGATCTCGGCCCGCACCTTCTCGGGCGAGCCTACGATGGAGCGCCGGCCGGGGCGCGCGCCGTTCAACGGCTTGCCTTCGCGCCGGAGGAACTCGACGGCCTGCTCGGGCGGGGGAACCGGGATCAGCCGGTTCCGGCGCAGCAGCGTGAACGACATACGGCTGCTCGTCGACAGGAAGACGGCTTCCTCCTCGGTCGGTGCGGCGAGCGCCCACACCGCGACCGCGGTTCGCGGGGCCTTGAGGTCCCGGCTGCACTCGAAGCTCCCCTGGTAATGCTGAGCGATGTCCGCGCCCTCTGCGTTGATGAAGTCCGCAAAGGCGTAGGGCAGCCCCAGCTGGGCGGCCCAGATCCCGCTCTGCGGCGAGGAGCCCAGCAGCCATGGGACGGGAAGCTCGGGGCGGCCAGGGAGCGTGGCCGCGAGACGGTGAAAGGGATGATCCTCGGGCAGGCTGTCGTCCAGATAGGCGAGCAGCTCGGCCAGTTGCTGGGGGAAGTCGTCGGGGGCGGCCTGGCGGCGATCGCGCTGGAGCGCGAACGTGGTCATGGGGTCGGTGCCCGCGGCGCGACCGATTCCGAGGTCGATCCGCCCCGGAAACAGGGCGGCGAGCACGGTGAACGTCTCGGCCACCTTGAGCGGGCTGTAATGGGGCAGCATCACGCCGCCGCTCCCGACCCGAATCCCGCTGGTAGCCGCGGCGATCGGGCCGATCAGCGCCTCGGGGCTCGGTCCGGCCAGCATTGGGCCGCCGTGGTGCTCGGCCACCCAGTAGCGGTGATAGCCGAGCTCGTCTGTGAGCCGGGCCAGGTCGATCGTGTTGTGCAGCGCGTCGGCGCCGGTCGAGCCTTCGGAGATGGGCGACTGATCGAGGACGGACAGGAGCATTCACTTCAGTTTAGAAAGCGCGCTCGGACCCGTTCGGCCAATCACCCCCGCCGGGTGATGGGCGGTCACCCGGCGCCGCTCGATACTCGCGCACGTTGCGGTTCATCCTCAACATCATCTGGCTGGTCCTGTGCGGGTTCTGGATGGCGATCCTGTACACGTTCGCCGCCCTGATCTGCTTCATCCTGATCATCACGATCCCGTTCGGGTTCGCGGCGCTGCGGATCGCGGCGTATGCCCTGTGGCCGTTCGGGCGGACGATCGCGCGTAAGCCGACCGCCGGCGCCGGATCGTTCATCGGCAACCTGATCTGGATCGTGCTGTGTGGCTGGTGGTTGGCGATCGGTCACATCGTGACGGGGATCGCGCTGTGCGTGACGATCATCGGGATCCCGCTCGGGCTCGCCAACTTCAAGCTGATCCCGGTGTCGCTGGCGCCGTTCGGGGTCGAGATCGTGCCCACGCGATAGATGCGCCCGCCGCGTGAACAGCTCATCGTCATCGCCGCGGTCGCCGTGGCGGCGGGCGGCCTGGCCGGCGGATGCGGAAGCAGCAAGCCGGCGTACTGCAGCGATCGGACCGCGCTCGAGCAATCGGTCAGGGACATCAACGTGACGAGCGGGCTCAGCAAGCTGAAGACCCAGCTCCAGACGGTGGAGAGCAACGCGCAGTCGCTCGTGTCCTCGGCCAAGAGCGACTTCCCGAACGAGACGTCGGCCATCGACACCTCGGTGAGCAGCCTGAAGTCCAGCATCGGCGCGCTCAGCTCCTCGCCGACGCCGTCCCAGCTCGCGACCGTGGCGAGCGACGCGAAGTCCGTGGTCGACGCGGTCAGCAACTTCGTCAGCGCGTCGAAGTCGAAGTGCAGCTGACGTCGCGGGGATTGGGCGGCGGCGCCTGACGGCGGCGCGCCTAGGCCTAAGCCGTGAAGCCGGCGATCGCGTCGCCGATCAGCTTGACGCCGATGACCAGGCAGAGGACGGCCATGATCGCCTGGTTGTGGCGGACCATCCAGTCGCGGATGGACCCGAGCACTTTCTGCGAACGATCGCCCATCGCGTAGTAGATCCCGAGCGGGATGCCCGGGCCGAGCGTCGCGATCAGCGCGAAGATGGCGAACACGATCGCCTGCTGGCCGGCCGAGATCCCCGCCTGGGCGATCGTGGCCGAGGCGGACACGTTCAGCAGCAGGTTCTTCGGGTTCACCCCCGACAGCAGCGCGGCGAGTCCGAGCGACTTGACGGGCGTAAACGAGTCGATCGTCTTCATCCAGCCCGGCATGTCCGGCTCGGACTCGCCTCTCGGGCGCCCGCGCCACTGCCGCGCGCCCACGACGCCGAGCAGCAGTCCGAGCACGAGTTTCAGCACGCTGACCCACGTCTTGGGCTTCGCGGTGGCGCTGCTCGCGCTGATCCCGCCCGCCACGAGCAGCACGATCACCCCGACCACGACGAGCCCGAGGATCCAGCCGACGACGAACGCCGGGCCGTTGACCTTGCCTCGCGGCGTGGCCAGCATCAGTACGACGGCGACGATCGGCAGCGGGCTGATCGCGACGCCGAGGGCAAGCGATAGGACGCTGCCAATCGCTTGCCCCATGTCCGTCCTTCGGTGGGTGCGGCGCGCTCAGTGAGCGGCGGTGGCGAGCGCCTCGCTCAACCGTGCCTCGGTCTCGTTGTCGAGCGAGGTCTGAATGATGGTTCCCTTGACCTTGATCTGGGGCAGGATCTTGTCGACCGACATTTCCCGCACCAGTGCGATCACCGCGGCGCCACCGGGGTGAAGATTCGTGCCGAGCTCCTTCATGAAATTGTCGTCGACGCCGTAGTCGCTGAGCGCGCCGGTCGCCGCGCCGGTGGCGGCCCCGATCGCCATGCCGAACAACGGCACGAGGAAGATCAGGCCGATCAACCCGCCCCACAGTGCTCCGGTGGCGGCTCCTGCGCCGGCCAACGATGGCTGGTGGAGCTTGACCTTGCCGTCCGCCTGGCGCTCAACGACGACCAGGTCGTCGAGCTCGATGATGTGGGCCTTCTGCGCCTCGGCGACGTTGCTGGCAACCTGTTGTGCGGTGCCAAGGTCGTCGTAGGCAATTGCAACGAGATCACTCATCTGTGTTTCCTCCTGTTACACGGTTGTACGGGGATCCGGCAGGGTGCGACATCGAATGCGTCATCGTCACGGCAGCGCGGCGTCCGGGTCATAGGTGGCCAGGCCGTAGACGATCCAGATGCTCAGGGCGAACAGGGCGATCGACCAGAGCGGGTAGGCCGAGATCGACAGCAACGCCCCGATCGCGTTCAGCGCGCCGATGGTGATGCCGTAGAACCGCCCGAACGTTCCGCCGCGAAACAGCGAGACCGACGCGACGAGCTCGAGGATTCCGAGGATGAGCGTGATCCACCCCCAGGTCTTCAGATCGCTGAAGATGAACTTGGTGCTGCCGGCGAAGAAGCTCGAGTTGCTGATCGCGGCGATGCCGTAGATCACGCCCAAGACGCCGCCGACGAGCAGCAGGATGGCCGCGAACATCGCGCGGCCGTATCCGCGGAGGGCATCGTTCATGTAGCAGTCACTCCTTTCCCGGGCGCCCGACGACGGTCACGTTCGAGCACGGCGGGGTGAGCCAGCATCACCCGGGCGGGGTGAATGGCTGAGCGAACAACCCCGCCCGGTTCAGGCCTCCAGCGGCGAGCGGGCCACGCAGCGGAACCCGATGTGCGAGGTCGAAGTGTCGATCGCCTCGGCCTGCCTTGCCGCCGGGCGATAGCGCAGGCAGTAATTGGGCGCGCACAGGTGGGAGCCGCCCTTGATCACCTTGCGGGCGATCGCCTCGCCGTGGCCGTAGCTCTCGGCATCGGAGTCCACGCGCGGATTGCGCGGCACGCAGCAGGGCTTGGGCGCATCGTCGGTGTGGCGCGGCTTGAACCAGTCCGAGGTCCACTCCCAAACGTTGCCGGTCATGTCGTACAGGCCGTAGCCGTTGGGTGGGAAGCTTCGAACCGGCGAGGTGCCGGCGTAGCCGTCGCTCAGCAGGTTCTGCCACGGGAACTCGCCCTGCCAGGAGTTCGCCATCATCCGCCCCCGGGGCGCGAACTCGTCGCCCCACGCGAACACCTTCTGCTCGAGCCCGCCGCGCGCCGCGTACTCCCACTCGGCTTCGGTCGGGAGCTCCTTGCCGGCCCAGTGCGCGTAGGCCAGCGCGTCGGCGTACGCGACGTGGACGACCGGATGGAGCTCACGGCCGCCGACGTTGGACCCAGGCCCCTCCGGCCGGCGCCAGAACGCGTCCGGTGTCCATTCCCACCAGTTTCGGAAGTCGCGTAGATCGACCGGCCCGTCGGTGGGCGCGAACACGAGCGACCCTGGGACGAGCAGCGCCGGATCCGCCTCGGGGTAATCCGCCGGATCGGGCGTGAGCTCGGCGCCGGTCACGTGTCCCGTCGCCTTCACGAAGCGGCGGAACTCGGCCACTGTCACCGGGTGCTCGTCAATCCAGAATCCGTCGAGCGCGACGCGATGTACCGGTGCCTCCTCGGGATAGAACCGGTCAGAGCCCATCAGAAACTCGCCGCCGGGGATCCAGGTCATGTTCCGTGCCGGCACCCGGGGCGGGGAGGAGGTCGCCACGGCTTGATGCTCGGGCGAGGAGGGGTGAGGCGCAATCACCCGCCCGGGGTGATTCAGACTCACCCACGGCGATGGGAGGTTTCTGGCACCGAAGTGAAGAGAACGCAGATCGCCGCCCAAGCCGTTCAACGGGAGATGAGCCGATGACCCAGCCGTTCAAGGGAGTAGTCAACGTCGACATCACGGACTCGGTTCCCGACTGGGGCCCCTACACCCAGGCGATCGCGCCCGAGGGCACCCCCAACGTGCTCTACATCGTCCTCGACGACGTCGGCTTCTCGGCGATGGAGCCGTTCGGTGGAATGATCGAGACGCCCAACATCAACCGGCTGGCCGAGCGGGGCCTGACCTACACCAACTTCCACACCACGGCACTGTGCTCGCCCACGCGGTCATGTCTGATGACGGGCCGCAACCATACGACCAACGGCATGGCCTCGATCACCGAGGCCGCCTCCGGATTCCCGAGCTCCAACGGCCACATCCCGTTCGAGTGCGGCACGATCGCCGAAGTGCTCGGCGAGCGCGGCTGGAACACGTACATGACGGGCAAGTGGCACCTGACGCCCGAGGACGAGATGAACCTGGCTTCGACCAAGAGCCAGTGGCCGATCGGACGTGGGTTCGAGCGCTTCTACGGCTTCTTGGGCGCCGAGACAAACCAGTGGTATCCCGACCTCGTCTACGACAACCATCCCCAGGAGCAGCCGTACACCCCGGAAGAGGGCTACCACCTGACCACCGACCTGACCGATCGGGCGCTGTCGTTCATACAGGACGCGAAGGCGATCGCACCGGACAAACCGTTCTTCCTCTACTACTGCCCAGGTGCTTGCCACGCGCCCCACCACGCTCCGAAGGAGTGGGCGGACAAGTACAAGGGCAAATTCGACATGGGCTACGAGGCCTACCGCGAGCTGGTGTTCGACCGCCAAAAAAAGCTCGGGGTCGTCACCGAGGCTGCCGAGCTTTCACCGATCAACCCGTACATCGACGAGACGAGCGCCGACGGAAAGCCCTGGCCCGAACTCGACACCGTGCGTCCGTGGGACTCGCTCTCCGACGATGAGAAGCACCTGTTCGCGCGCATGGCGGAGGTCTACGCGGGCTTCCTCAGCCACGCCGACCACGAGATCGGACGCCTGCTCGACTACCTGGAGGAATCGGGTCAGAGCGAGAACACGCTGGTCGTGCTGGTCTCCGACAACGGCGCCTCGGGCGAAGGCGGCCCGAACGGGTCGGTCAACGAGAACAAGCTGTTCAACGGGCTGCCGGACACGATCGAGGAGGCGCTGCCCTTCTTGGACGATCTCGGCACGCCCAAGACCTACAACCATTACCCCACCGGGTGGGCATGGGCATTCAACACGCCGTTCAAGCTGTGGAAGCGATACGGCAACTGGGAGGGAGGAACGGCGGATCCGCTGATCGTCTCGTGGCCGGCGAAGATCAAGCAGCACGGGGTGCGGCGCCAGTTCACCCACGCGGTCGACGTCGTCCCCACGATCTATGAGGCGCTCGGGGTCGAGCCGCCCGAGGCGGTCAAGGGCCACACCCAGCACCCGATCGAGGGCGTCAGCTTCGCGCCCACGTTCAACGACGCCGAGGCGAACACCGACAAGCAGACGCAGTTCTTTTCGATGGGCGGCACCCGGGCGATCTGGCATCGGGGTTGGAAGGCCGCAGCAGTGTCACCGTCGGCACCCGATATGTGGGCGCACTATTCGACCCAGCGTTGGGAGCTGTTCGACACAGAGAACGACCCAACCGAGTGTCACGACCTCGCCGCCGAGCATCCGGACAAGGTTCAGCAGCTGATCGGCCTGTGGTGGCACGAAGCCGGTCGCTACCAGGCGTTGCCGCTGGAGGATCGCGGCGCGGTGGAGATCCTGACCACCGAGCGCCCGCAGCTCTCCAAAGATCGCAGCCGGTACGTCTACTACCCGGGCGGCTCTGAGATTCCGGAGTCGGTCGCGCCCAACACCCGCAACCGGTCATACTCGATCGGCGTCGAGGTGACGATCGACACCGAGGAGGCGGAGGGCGTCCTGTTCGCGCAGGGATCGCGATTCGGCGGCCATGCGCTGTACATCAAGGACCGAAAGCTCAAGTACGTGTACAACTGGGTCGGCCTGTTCGAGCAGGTCGTCGAGTCGACCGAGAACGTCCCGACCGGCCACGTCGTCCTCTCGGCTTCGTTCGAGAAGGATGGCGACACGATGCCGACCGAGGGAACGCTCACCCTCCACATCCGAGAGGACGCAGTCGGCGAAGCCAGGATCAAGACCCAGCCAGGCAAATTCTCGCTGGCTGGGGAAGGTCTCAACGTGGGCCACGAGGGCGGGGAACCGGTCACCGACGACTATCCGGGCGATGCGCCGTGGGCATTCGCGGGCGGCACCATCCACAAGGCGGTCATCGACGTCAGCGGTCAGCCGTTCGTCGATCTCGCCAACGAGGTGCGGCTGGCGTTCGCGCGCGACTGAGGTTGTCGGGCGAGCTCAGGTTGGTTGTCGGGGAGACGTCAGAGCCCGGTCTGAGCCGCGATCCTGCCGCTGCTGACGGCATCGACGAGCGCCTGGTAGTCGCGCTCGTTCTGATCGGCGTACGCCTTGGAGAATCCGAGGATGGCTCGGTCGAATGCGTTGCCGCCGCCCAGGTAGGACGCGATCGCGATCCTGTCGCCGCTACGAGCGTGCGCGCGCGCGAGCGTCCAACCGCACAGCTTGCCGTAGACGGTCATTCCGGATGGGATCATCTGCTCGATCTCGGCGGAGCCCTTCCAGTCCTTGAGCTGCCGTCCGTAGAAGTCGCGGGCTACGCCGTCGAGCCCCGCCCGGACATGCAGCCAGCCCAGGAAGATGTCGCTCGCCGCCTGCATGAGGCGCTGGCCGCTCACCACGCGCTGGCCGTGGTTCCTGAACTCACTCCTGCCCACGTGCTCTTCAAGCACCGATTCCTCCGCTTCCTTCATCTGGAGGAACAGCGGGTCCGAACCGTCGCGCCCGAACATCAGCGCGATCCACGCGCGTGTACCGACGCTCCCGACCCCGACCACCTTCCGCGCGAAGTCCGCGAGCTGAAACTGGTCGAGCAGCACGCGCCGGTCGTGGTCGAGGGAGTTGCGGTAGGCATGCGTCAAGGTGCGCAGCTCATCGAACATCTCTTCCTGGTCGGCATCCGGCAAAAGTACGCGCAGTGGGACGATCAGTGGTGACTGGTCGACGATGCCGGCCTGTCCGTCGCTCTGTCCGGTGAGCTTCGAGAACGCGGACATGCTGTCGCGCGTCCGCGCCTTGGCGATCTGCGCTTTGGTCCGCTTGATCTGCGTGCGCTTCAGGTACCCCTCGTACTGCGCGAGCAGGGGCTCGATCTCGAGATGCGCGTACCAAACCGCCAAGTTGTCCATTCCCGCGAAGGTTCGCATCGCCTCGCGATACGACGTGACCGTGTCCAGCACAATCCGATCCTGATCCCGGGTCGCGTAGCCGTTATCCCGGGCCGCGATCAGCATGCTCGCCGCGAGCCGCTTGACGTCCCACTCCCAGGGTCCGGGAAGGGTCTCGTCGAAGTCGTTTATGTCGAACACCAGCCGCCGCTCGGGTGAGGCGAACGCACCGAAGTTCGAAAGGTGCGCGTCGCCGCAGCACTGGACGGTGAGGCCGGAGCGCGGAGTTCCCGCCAGGTCGTGCGCCATGATCTTGGCTGCGCCGCGATAGAACGTAAACGGAGACACGAGCATCCGCCCGTAGCGAATCGGGACGAGCTCCGGCACGCGCGTCTGGGCCTGGACCTCGAGCAACTCGATCGGGTCGGCGCGGTCCGCTGGCATCTCGCAGTCAGAGTGCCGGGATCTGGGTACCTCGGCGCGGGCCGCCTTACCGCGCGCGATGCGCTCGCTAACGGTGAGGTGCGGGACCGTGTCCCGCCCGGTGCGTGATGTCGCTATGGCCGTCATGACCGGCGATCGTCGCAGCCTCGCGGCGGGGGTCCATCACCCGATGCGGGTGATACACGTCTCAGCCGGCCGGCTCGAGTAGACACATACGGGGCGGTTTGGGGCAGGCGCCTGGGCGGTACATGCTCCCCAGCATGTCCGCGTCCACACCCTCGCTCTACGTCCTCAGGCGGGCCGACCGCGTTTGCCTGACCCTGGCGGGCGTTGCACGAGCCTCGGGGTCGACCCTGGAGGACGCCGCCGATGAGCTCGTTCGCAAGATCCTGCTGGCCGCGATGGCGTTCCGCTCTGGTGGCGTCGCTCCGGCCGGACCCGAATTGAGGCTCGATCCCGCCATGCACGAGTTCATCTGGGAGCTCGGCGCAATCGCCGCGCGGGGCGGCGATATCCGCCACCGGCTCTTCAGGGAACCTCCCGAGGGCGTCAGACGGCCAGTGGGGGAGGACCAGCACCGGTGACGTGGCCGGTATCCACGGGGACTTCGCCACGCCGCAGCTGGAATCCGGCGTACACCATCAGCAGGCCCCGGAGCACGAACGCGATGCCGACGAGAATCGCCACCGTCGCGACGCTAGCCTTCGGCCAGCTCAGGATCAGGAGGCCGAGGATGATGTCGGCGGCGGCGGTCAGGAACCCGACGAGCCGGTACCCGGGCGTCACGAGCGCGACCACCGCCTCCACGACCCCGGCACAGACCAGCCACAGGCCAACGGCGATGACGATGACGAGCACGGTGTCACCGGGTCGGCGAATGACCACGATCCCGATGAACACCCCGAGCAGCCCGAGCACCGCGCTGAGCGCGCGAGCGCCGCCATCGCGGCCGGGTGCGAACGCCCGGACCATGCTCAGAACACCCAGGCACAGCAAGTAGAGCCCGGCGACGATGGCCAGCGTAAGCAGCGGGATCTTCGGCCAGATGATCGCGACGAGACCGCAGACGATCCCGATAACCCCGGCGATGATCCCGGCGGTTCCCAGGCCGCGGAAGTACTTATCGGTCGAGTCCATGGCCGGAAGCGTCCCGAGCGCTCGGGTGACCGCGCCTCACCCGGCGGGGGTGATCCCAGGCACGCGCTCAAACCACCCTCGGCGGGTGATGAGTAATCACCCAGGCGTCCTCGAGCATCGCTCCAGGCGAATGAAAGGAGGAGTCGTGAATCCGGTGCTTGGAGAAGGGCGCACGCTGTTCGCCGGCGTCCTGCTCATGATCGGTGGAATCCTGAATGTCATCTACGGGATCGCGGCGGCGAGCAACTCGGCCTTCTTTACCTCGGTCGGGCATTACCTGTTCGGCAGTCTCACCGGATGGGGCTGGACCACGCTGATCTTGGGGGTCATCGAGATCCTGGCCGCGCTGTCGCTGTTCGCGGGCGGGCGTTTCGGTCTCTGGTTCGCCATCGTCGCAGCATCGCTCACGGCAATCGCCGCGCTGCTCGATATCCCCGCGTATCCGCTCTGGTCGGTGGCCATCTTCGGCCTCAGCCTGTGGATCATCTACGGTCTGCTCGCGTACGGCGAGACGGGACGCGGGGCTCCGGCCTGAACGGCGTCGACCGCGTCCTTCACGGTCGGGTATGTCCGCTGTAGCTGCGTGCCGACGTCGGTCCGCCTGAGCACGTCGCGGACCTCGCCGATGTCGCGCGCGAGCAGCAGCCTCACTCCACGCCGGCCGAGGTCATCTGCGGTCTGACCCAGCATTTCGGCCGAGGTGACGTCGAGGAACGGGGCGGTGCCGCCGTCGAGCACGATCGCCTTGGTCCCCGGGCGCGCCGCGGCCCGGCGCAGGTGCGTGTGGACCCAGTCGGAGTTGGCGAAGTAGAGCCCGCTGTCGACTCGGACGACGACCACGCCGGGCAGGATCTCGTTCTCGGGATGCTTCTCGACATCGGCCCACTGGTCGGTGCCGGGCACCCGGCCGAGCTCGGCCACGCGGGGTCGAGAGCTCCAGTACAGGAGCACGATCAGCGACGTGGCGATCCCGATGAAAAGTCCGGGGAGCGTGTCGAACACGGTCACGCCGAGCAGCGCGGCGATCGCGCCGATGAAATCCGGACGCCCCGCCACGCCGTAGGCGCGGGCGATCCTGCGGCTGTAGACGCGGTACAGCCGCCGCAGAGCGGGGACGTCGACGAGCTCTACGACGGCGGCGATCACGACCGCGCCGAGCGTCGCCTCGGGCAGCTTCTCGAACAGGCCGGTGAGCAGCAACAGGGTGAGGATCGTCAGCGCGGCGACGAGCAGGCCCGAGAGCTGACTGTTCGCCCCGGCCGACCCGTTGACGGCGGTCTTGGACAGGCTCCCGTTGACGACCATGCCGCTCGACAGCCCGGAAGCCACGTTGGCCGCGCCCACGCCGACCAGCTCACGGTTGGCATCGACCTCGTAGTGGTGCTGGGCCGCGTACGTCTTGGCCGCGCCCAGGCCTTCGGCGAAGCCGACGAGCATCACGCCGATGCCCGACCCGGCGAGCCGCAGGTAGTCCTGGAAGCTCAGATGGGGGACCCCGAGCGAGGGCAGCCCTCGGTCGATGTGCCCGACGATCTCGACGCCGTGCTTGTCCAGGTGCAAGAGCGCCACCGCGATGACGCCGGCCAGGACGGCGACGAGCGATCCCGGAACGGCGGGCGCGAATCTCCGCAGGCCGAACACGATCGCCAGCGAGCCCAGGCCAACCACGAGCGTGAGGACGTGCGTGTCGCCCAGCTTGGTGATCAGGTCCCAGATCTTCTGGAAGAAGTCGCCGGACCCTTTCTCTACCCCGAACAGCTCCGGCAGCTGGCCCGCGATGATGGTCAGCGCCAGCCCGACGATGAACCCCTTCATCACCGGCTCGGAGATGAAGTTGGCCAGAAAACCCAGGCGTAGCAGCCCCGCGACGATTGCGACGGCCCCGGCGCTGATGGCAAGCGCGGCCGTGAACATCGTGAACTGGCCGCTGCCGGCGGTCGCGTACTGCGCCACGGCGGCCGCCGACAGCGCGGCGGTGGCCGACATCGGGCCGGTGACCAGATGCCGCGAAGAGCCGAAAGCCGCGTAGAAGATCAGCGCCCCGGGCGCGGCGTACAGCCCGACGACGGGGGAGACGCCGGCGATCGACGCGTACGCGAGCGCCTCGGGAACGAGAACCGCCCACACGGTGAGTCCCGCAACCAGATCGCCGCGGAGCCACTCGCGCCGGTAACCGCGCAGCGATGGGAACAGCCAGGAGGTCATGTGCTCTGGGGGTGCCGCGTGACGGGCCAGGTTGCTCGGCCGTCGGGTGAGGCGTCGTCACCCCGCTCGGGTGAACGGCGGCGCCTTAGACCAGATGCAAGATCCGGGCCCTGCGGACGGCGTGGGTCCGGTCCGTCACGTCGAGCTTGCGGTAGATGTTCTTCATGTGCGTCTTGACGGTGTTGACCGACACGAACATCTCCGACGCTATCTCCGCCTTTGACAGAGGCGTGGGCAGGAACCGCAGCACGACCGTCTCCCGCTCGCTGAGCGGTTCTAGCAGGAGCGCCCCGCGCTGCTGGGACGCGCCGCCGGCGTGTGGGCCGAGCGCCTCGCCGAGCTGGCCGGCGAGCGCGCGGTGCGCGGTGCCGGCCCGGATCCGGCGCGTGATCAGCTCGCGCAGCGGTGCCCCGATGGTGAGGAACGGGGCTTGATACCCCTCGGGCTCGGCCAGCTCGAGCGCGTCCTCGACGAGGCCCAGCGCGACGTCGTCGTTGCCGCGCTGATGCTGAGCCACGGCGGCGAGTGCCCGCAGTTCGATTGCCGTCGATGGGTGCAGGATCGCGACGGCGCCCGACAGCACGTGCTTGGTGAGCTCAACGGCGCCCTTGGGGTCGCCACCGGCGAGCGCGAGTCGCGCCTTGACGAGCTCGACCTCGCCCCATCGCCCGCCGTGAGCCGAACGCGAGATGGCCACCGCGGCGCTGTCGGGGCGGCCCGCGGCGATCATCGCGACGCCCTCGGCGCACGCGAGCCCGACGGCAAGACGAGGGGGAAGGTTCCGATCATCGGCGATCTCGCGGGCCGAGACGATCGCCGCCTCGGCCCGCTCGTGGTCTCCGTGGCGCAGGGCGATGAGCGCCCTCACAAGCTCGACCAGCATCAGGAGCGGACGATCGCCGGCGGCGCGAGGGGTCGAGTTCGCCCAGTCCAGGTAGCGCGTCGCGTCCGTCACGGAGTTCCAGTGGTAAGCGCAGATGGCCCGCGCGCAGTAGGCGGCGGCCGTGGGCGGAAGCGAACTCCACCCGTGGCGTTCGGCCAGCTCGACGGCCTGATGGGCCAGGCGACCGGCTCGGCGCAGGGAACCGGTCAGCGCCTCCACCAGCGCCAGCGGCCCCAGGGCCGAGAACACGAGATAGTCGCGATCGACGTGCCTGGCCAGCGCGACCGACTCCTCCAGGGCTGAGCGCGCATGTCTCCGGTTCCCGGTCCAGGTCTCGGCGACGCCGAGGTTGAGTAGCGCGAGCGCCCGCCGCTCGCGGCCGTCGAGCGACAGCGCCGTCGATCCCTGTCCGGCGAGCAGTTTCCGGGCGGTCGCGGTCGCGCTCCCGAGGTCGCCGGCCGCCCTCGCCTCGTACAGCTGAGCCACCGTACGGGCGAGGACGAATTCGGCCCGGCGTCCGGATTTGACCGCCGATGCTTGGCCGTCGGCCAGCCGCAGATAGTCCTGGCCCTGCTCGAGCTCTCCGGCCTCGAGCAGGGCCCCGCCGGCCGCAGTGGCCAGCTCGGGCTCACGGGCGACGATCGGGCGAGGGATGTCGCCGATCAGCTCGGCCACGGCGGCCGATTCGCCACGCACGAGTAGCCCCAGCCAGCCCGTGGCGAGCAGATTCGCGGCCAGATCCCAGTCCTTGGCCGCCAGCGCGTGCCGCGTGGCCGGCACGTTGCACGCGCGTTGGGCGTACCAGTGGGCCGCGCGGCGGTGCTGGCGAGCGAACGCATCGGGCATCCAATGGCGCAGCTGACTGCGCAGCAGCTCGCCGAACAGACCGTGGTAGCGGTACCAGCCCCCGGACTCGGCGATCCGGGATACGAACGCGCCGGAGTGCTCGAGCCGGTCTAGCACGCGGGCTCCGTCTGACTGCTCGGTCAGCGCGTCCGCGAGCTCGGGACTGATGAAGTCGACGACGCTCGTCTGGAGCATGAACTCGCGGACCGGCCGTGGCTGGTGATGGAGCACCTCCTCGACCAGATAGTCGGCGACCGAACCCTCGTCGCCGGCGAACGTGCTTACCAGCGACTCGGGATCCTCGTGGCCCTCGAGGGACAAGGCGGCGAGCCGGAGCCCGGCCACCCATCCCTCGGTGCGCTCGTGCAGAGACGCGACCAGCCGGGGGGCGAGCTCGATCCCGGCCAGCGCGAATAGCGCCGCCGCCTCCGACAGCGTGAACGCGAGGTCGGCGGACCGCACCTCCGCCAGGTGCTCCTCGAGCCGGAGACGGTGCAGGGCCAGGGGCGGATCGGCCCGGCTGACGATCACCAGGCGGAGCATGTCGGGCGCGTAGCGCAGCAGCGCGTCGAGCTGCCCGTGGACCGCCGAGGAAGCGGGGAGCTCGTGATAGTCGTCCAGGATCACCACGAGCGGAAACCGGAGGGTGCTCAACGCGTTCGCGAATGCCGCGGTGAACTCGTCGTGGTCGAGCGGCATGTGACCCGTCAGCGAGTCCAGACCAGGGACGCCCGCCATCCGCGCGGCGGCGATCACCGCGCTCCAGAACTGGGCGCGCCGGCCGTCGCCCCGCTCGAGCGAGAGCCAGGCAACCCGCCCGGGGACCTGCGGGCGGGCGGGGTGGGCGGCCCACGACGACACGAGCAGCGTCTTGCCGGCTCCCGGCGGACCCGTGACGACGGTCAGCCGGCGCCGAACGCCGGCGTCGAGCATCTCGAACAGCCGCGTGCGCTCCACCGATTCCGAGGGGGGCGGTGGCATCGTGATTCGGGCGCGCGCGACCGCCGGCCATTCCCGCCGACTGTGCCGCGGAGGCCCCGATTCGTCGACTCCAGAACGGCGCTCCAGCAGCGTGCTCGTCGCCACGCCGGTCATCGGATCCGAGTATGGGCCTCGGTTCCACCGGCGGTCAATGATGCTCGCATGTGGGTTATGTGTGGCTTGCGGGCGTACACGAGAGCGCCCCGTAGGGGTGTGTGCACGAGCACGGACGGTGGGGCGTGCACGACAACCTCGCGACTCTGTCCGAATCCGGACGGGAGCGCGCTAACGTTGGGGGCCACTTACGCATCGTTAGGGGCTTGGGAGCGGATTGACTGGATCGGCTGCGAACGGTGGGCATCAGGAGAGAGGACTGGACCGGCCAATCCGGGTGGTGATCGCCGAGGACACGTTCCTCGTGCGCGAGGCACTCGAGCAGATCCTGGGTGACTCCGACCGGATCGACGTGGTCGGGAGCTATAGCGACCTCGGATCGCTCCTCGCGGCGATCGAGCGGCAGCGGCCGGACGCGGTGCTGACGGACATTCGCATGCCGCCGACCGGCACCGACGAGGGAATCCAGGTCGCGCGCTCCCTCCGGGACTCGCATCCGGACATTGGCGTCGTCGTCTTGAGTCAGTACGCCGACCCGAGCTACGTGCTGGCCGTACTCGAGCATGGCTCGGCCCGCCGTGCCTATCTGCTGAAGGAGCGGGTGCAGGAGCCCGGCCAGCTGATCGCGGCCATCGAGGCTGTGGTGGGGGGAGAGTCGGTGGTCGATCCCAAGGTCGTCGAGGTGCTCGTGCGCGCTCGGGTGATGGGAGGGAAGTCGCCACTGGCCGATCTCACGCCGCGCGAGCGCGAGGTGCTCGCCGAGCTGGCCCAGGGCAAGAGCAACGCGGCGATCGCCGCCTCGCTTGTGCTGTCCAAGCGCGCCGTCGAGAAGCACATCAACGCGATCTTCATGAAGCTGGACCTGGCCAGCCCCGACGACGTGAGCCGGCGCGTGATGGCGACGCTGGCGTTCCTCGCCGCCGAGGGAACGCCAACCAGCTAGCCGGACCCGTTCGCCACGACCGTCGCCGGGATGTCGGCCGCGATGTGGGTACCGGCGCCGAGCTGGCTCTCAATTGCGAAGGTTCCGCCAATCGCCTCGACGCGATCTCGGAGTCCCTGGAGCCCGAGCGCGTCCCGCTCGACCGCCCCGCCGACGCCGTCGTCCTCGATATCGAGCAGCAGTGCTCGAGACGAAAGGCGCGCGCGAACGCGAATCGTCGAGGCCTGGGCGTAGCGCTGGGCATTGGTGAACGCCTCGAGCACGATGTAGTAGGCGGTTGCCTCCGCCGTCTCGTCGACGCGCTGCTCGGGAAGCTCGGTCAGCTGCACCGGGGTAGCGGACCGAGCAGCGGCCAGCTGGACCGCCCGGGCCAGCCCGAACTGGCGCAGCGCGGGCGGCCGGATGCCGTGCACGAGCTCGCGCAGCTCGTCGATTGCCACCTGGAGCTCGGCCTGGGCCGACTCGAACGACGCCGCGGCGGCGCCAGGATTGGCCTGCGCCGCGCGCGCGGACCGGCCGAGATGGGCGGCGAGCACGACGAGCCGCTGCTGGGCGCCGTCGTGCACGTTGCGTTCGATTCGCCGGCGCTCCTCGTCGGCGGCGGCCACGATCCGGGCGCGTGAGGCGCGGACGCTGCGGGCGAGGATCTCGCGCTCGTACGCGAGGGAGGCCAGCGCGAGGGTCGAGACCGTCGACACCGCGAGATAGAGCTGGGTGTCGAGCAGCTCCCGGCTGATCGAGTGAAAATGGAACGGGCCGAGGTAGTGGGTGGTCGCCCAGAGCGTGAACCCGGCGCCGACCGCGACCGCCAGCGTTGCCCCGCGCGGGCCGAAGCGGACCGCCGCCCAGGTCAGCGCCGGAAACGCGAGGTAACTCATCGGCCGGCCGGCCTGAGCGGCCACGATGCTGAGCGCGATCAGGGTCATCAGCATCAGGACGAGCTCGACCGAGCGGCCATGCAACCACGGCCGCCTCGGAGGCGGCGTCCAGGCGATCGCGAACGGGACGACGATCAGCGCCCCGCACAGATCGCCGAGCCACCAGGTCCGCCACAAGTGCCAGGACGACTGGAGCACGACCACGTGCCCGAGCACCAGTGACAGAGACCCGACCGTGGCGCTGATTGCGGTGCCCACCCCCAGCGCAAGAAGCAGCCCTGCGATTCCCGCGGTGGACGCGAATGGGGGGTTACGGGCGGCGAGCCGGCGCAGCAGCAGCGCCGCGACTAAGACTTCGAGCAGGTTGCCGCAGCTCTGCCCGATTGCCGAGCCGAAAGGGAGGGTGGAGTAGTTGTTGACCAGCAGATCGCCGATCACCACTGCGGGCCAAAGCTGCGGCCCGAGTAGGTAGAGGGCGGCGATCCCGACGCCGACGGGAAGCCACACGATCGCGGCGACCGATCCGGAGAAGCCAAACGCGTAGCCGAGGTGGGCCGCGGAGTAGTAGGCCACGACGACGAGCGCGGCCCGCGCCGCGTACCGGCGCCTCAGCCGCAAAGAAGGCTTGCTCAGACGGATGCGCCCCGAGGGCCTCTCGGGAAACTCGGCTACGGAGTGCCCCAACGTGGCGGTGCCGGACATGTCCTTCCCCAGGAATGCCGATCGCTTGATTGCTTCGGGCCGAATACGGGCCCGTTCGGACTCAATGTACCTGCAAGAAGTTGGAAATCAACCCGTCTGATCCGCGTTAGCGCTCACACCTGCCCACGACTCTTGCCGAGCGCCAGCCAGGGTCGATGGACATGTGGACAAGCGTGTCGGCGAGGATATGGACAGGTGTCCCAGCCGGGGGGCTTACTTCCGGCGCGCGGCCGAGCTGTCCGGCTCCTGCACCTGGCGGATCTCGATCAGCTCGAGCCCGAGCGCCTGGATGCGGTCGAGCAGTCCGTGCAGCGCCGCCTGGTCCTGGATCTCTCCGCGCAGCACGGTCTCGGCCGGCTTGACCGTTGCGTCGAGCCCGCCGAACGACTCGAGTAGAGGGTCGCCCACCCGTCCCCTAATGCGAATTTCATAGCTGGCCGGTGTCACACCCGTGCGGACTCTCTCAGCCAGAGGGGTGAGCCAACTTCACCCGGCGGGGGTGAACACGAGTCCGTCGACCTCGACCGCCGCGGCCACGGGATCGGTCCGCAGGAGCGCGCCGACGATGCCCGTCCCTACGTCTGCCTGTGCCCCGGGGCCCGTGATCACGAGCGCGTGTCTCGCCGCCATCCGAGCCAGGGCCAGGCGGGAGCCGCGAAAGTGGGCGGGATCGGCGGCGGCCATCACGACGGCGTCGGCGCCGACCTGCGCCGCCACCGTCCTGGTCTGCCTGATCGGGCTGGCGGCCCCCAGATACGCGATGCGCCAGCCGCGCCGGCGCAGCACGAGTGCGGACGCGATCGCGTAGATGGGGTTCGTCTCGAGCGGAGGGCATGCGATCACGGCCGTGCGGCGGCCTCCCCGATCCCAGCCGCTCGCGAGCGACAGGAGGCGTTGCTCGAGCAGCCCGTGCGCGAACTGCTCGTGCTCAAGGTCAGGGCGGCGTCCCCACTTCGCCTCGAGGCCCTCGAGGCAGGGCAGGATCACCTCGGCCAGGGCGACCTCGGTGCCGAATGCGAACAGCTCGTCGAGCGCGTTGTCGGCGCCCTGACCGTTTAGTCGCTCGAGGGCCCGCATGAGGCGGACGCGGAGCTGGTCGAGGACGACCGGACGAGCGTCACCTGCCGGCGGCGGCTTCGTCACCTACCCCCCGGTGGAGCTGGTCGTGGTGGTGGTGGTCGTAGTCGTCGTCGTGGTGAGAGTGGTCGTGACCGTCTGCGTCGTGGGAGGGGCGGTGACGGTGGTCGTGCTCGTCGGCACGTGGACCGAGATATTCGTGCTGCCCGGATTGGCCGCCGTGGTGGTCTGGGTCGTGGTAGTGGTGGTGGTGGATCCCGCACCGGTGATGGCCAGGGCGATCCCCGCGCCGACGAGCAACGCGACGACCGCCGCGAGCAGCGTCATCCAGATCGTGGAGCGATGAGGCTGTTCCGGGGGGCCGGGAGGCCGTCCTGAGGAGCCGGGAGGCCATCCCGGCGAGCCGGGGCCGCGCGTGACGTCATCCTCGGCCATGGCGATCGACGCGGATCGTCCGGCTCGGAGGGGTGAGGGGGAATCACCCGCCGGGGGTGATTGCCCGTCACCCGGGACGGATCGAGCATGTCGCCCAGCGGTGACGGACCGAAACGACCCAACCAATAGTGGAGCCGATCGGTCCGGTGCGGCGCCGGCACAGGCCGCGCCACACCTCTCCCGCCGGAGGGTATGGGGTGTGCGCGCACTGCTCACGCTGGCGACGCTGCTGACCGTCGTCGGCATCCTCGCGGTGTTCGCCAACCGGCAGGTGCTGGACGCGAACAACTGGTCGAACACGAGCACCGCGCTGCTCCAGAACCCGGCCATCCGGACCGAGCTCTCGGAGTACCTCGTGCAGCAGCTCTACGCGAACGTGAACGTGTCCGGCCAACTGAAGGCCGCGCTCCCGCCGAAGCTGCAACCGCTGGCCGGACCGGTGGCGGGCGGGCTGCAGAACCTGGCTCAGAAGGCCGCATACGAGCTGCTCGGACGACCGGAGATACAGGCCGCATGGAAGTCGGCAAACCGGGTGACGGCCAAGGAGTTCATCGACATCGTCGAGGGGAACTCGAGGCTCGTGCTGCTGAACGGCAACGCCGTGTTCCTCGACCTGCGTCCGATCGCCGCCGACCTCGCGTCGCAGATTGGCCTGCCGTCGTCGCTGGTGAATTCGATCCCGCCGGACGCCGCGCGCCTGAAGATCCTCCAGAACGACCAGATCAAGACAGTCCAGAACGCGGTCGAGGTGCTCAGAGGGCTCGCCATCATTCTGCCGGCGCTCTCGTTGATCCTGGCCGCGCTGGCGATCTACCTGTCGGAGGGAAGGCGCCGGCGCGTCCTGTTCATCTGCGGCGTCGACGCAGTGATCGCTGGGCTGATCGTGCTGATCGCGCGCAACTTCGCCGGGCACCAGATCGTGAACTCGCTCGTCACGACCGACTCGGTCAGGCCCGCAGCTCAGGCCGCGTGGTCGATCGGCACCTCGATGCTGAGCGATATCGCCCAGGCGACGATCCTCAGCGGGCTTGTCGTCATGCTCGCCGCCTCGCTCGCGGGCCCAAGCCGGCCGGCCACTGCGTTCCGGCGCGCGATCGCCCCGTGGCTTCGCGAACGCGTCACCACCTCGTACGCAGTGATCGTGGCGCTGCTGCTCCTGATCGTGCTGTGGGGACCGTTCCCCGCGACCCGGATGCCGATCCCGGTCCTGCTCCTGATCGTGTTTGCGTGGCTGGGCACCGAGGCACTGCGGCGCCAGACCGCGCGGGAGTTTCCCGACGCGCAGATTGGCGACACGTTCGCGGGCATCCGGACGCGTCTCGGTCGTCGGCCGAGGCTTCCGGGGCGGCGCCGACCATCCGCGCCGGCCCCGCCGATCGCGGGTGGGAGCGGCGGGCCCTGGTCGGCCGTTCCGGACGACCGCTTGAGCCGGCTCGAGCGTCTGGCCGCGCTATGGGACGCGGGCGCGCTCACCGATCAGGAGTTCGCGGCCGAGAAAGCCGCCCTGCTGGCGGTGCCTCGGCCGGACGCAGAGCAATGACAAAAAATCGAGGAAAGGCGATGAAATGTTCGTGAGGCGCAGAAGGCCGCTGCTCGGCGCAGCGATGCTAGGCGGCACATACATGGCCGGGCGCGCCTCGCAGCGCGCGGCCTACCGCGAGGACGACGAGGAGCAGCGGATCCAGGCGCTCGAGCAGCAGTCGGCGCCCGCGGCGCCCGCGCCGGCGGCCGCACCGGCCGCACCGGCCGCCGCGCCGTCGGCCGGGGGCGAGCTCGTGGCGCAGCTGAACCAGCTGAGCTCGCTGAAGCAGTCCGGGGCGCTGAGCGCCGAGGAATTCGAGGCCGCCAAGCAGAAGCTGCTGGCGGGTTAGGAGATCTGCGATGTCAATCGGACCCGTGCAGGTGCTCGTCATCGGCTTCGCCGGCGGCGATTTCCATGGCCAGATCAGAGAGGAGCTCGTTCGGCTGCGAGAGCACGACGTGGTTCGCCTGATCGACGTGCTGTTCGTCCGCAAGGACGCCGACGGAAACGTCGAGCGCCTCCAGCACAGCGACCTCAGCGCGGACGAGGCGAGCGAGCTGGGTGCGATCGCCGGTGCGCTGATCGGACTCGGCGCCGGCGGCGTCGAGGGCGCCGAGGCGGGTGCCGAGCTGGGTGCGGAAGTGGGGGCCGAGGACCACGTCCTGCCCGAGGGCGTGTGGTACGTCGACGACGTGCTGCCCAACGACACGGCGGCAGCGGTGGCGCTTATCGAGCATCGGTGGGCGATCGGCCTGCGCGACGCGATCCGCGACGCCGGGGGCTTCCACCTGGCCGACGCATGGATCCATCCGCTGGATCTCGTGGCGATCGGGGCGATCGCGGCCGAGGAGGCCGAGCAGGTAGCCATGTGACCGGGGCTAGGCGATCGGGAGACCGTGCCCGGCGGCCGCCGCCGGGCGCGGTCCCGGTGCCGGCTGTTCCTCCTCGTCGGTGTCCCACCGCACGACGGTCCCGGCGATGCGGTCGTGAAGCCCGCGTCTGCGCTCGTCCGTGAGCACCGGCAGGAAGCCGGCGCCGAGTGGCAGCGTCGCGAGCGCCATACCGACGGCGCGGCGGAACGACTGCCTGAATTTGATCCGGTCTCCGTCCGCGCTCACCACGCGGATCCCGAGCAGCCGGCTGCCCGGCGTCTGCCCGGTCAAGGTCCAGAAGGTGACGAAGTACAGCGCGCTCCAGACGATCCAGGCGGCCGCTCCGAACAACGCCCCGACGAGGTCGATGCTGCCGTGGTGGCCGAACGCGGAGGCGATCAGATTGACGGCGCCGCCGATCAGCAACGCGATCACGTTGATGGCGAGCGCGTCGAGGCCGATCGCGACCGCGCGGGTCACGAACCCGGCATAGCCGGACGGGGCCGCCCGGCTCACTCGATCGCGGGGCGGTGCCGGCGCCCGATCAGGCGTCGCGCGAAATTCTCCGCGGCCACGTCCGCCACGGCGGTCCGCGTGCGCATCCCTGCCGCGACGTCGTCGGCGAGCCCGGCGGTCTGGTGGGCCAGCGCCGCGCGGAGCTCGGGCGAGCGGGTCACGTAATCGAGCACCAGGCGCATCTCGTCGCTTTCGAGCAACCGCGCGGTGAGCTCGTCGATCAGCCGGCTGTCCATCACCCGGGCGATCAGGCGGTCGAGGCCGGGGTCGTCGAGCGCGCTGGCCACGAGCGCCTCGGTCGCGGGGTGGTTGATCACCACCGTCACCACGCGGTCGAACGCGCCGCTTGAGAGCAGCCGGTCGACGAGCTCATCGGCCAGCCCCGAATACACGAGCTCCTCGCCGAGCCGGCGCATCAGCCGGGCGCCGGTGGCGCGCACCTGAGTGCTGCCCCGGCGGACGAGCTCTCGTCCCTCATCGCCGAACGCGGTTGAGGCCTCGCCGGCACGCCGGCGAAGTGGCGCCCCTAACGGAGACCGCCACGCCATCGCGGCCGGCCACGCGGCCACAGAAACCGCGCGGGCGCCCGCCGACAGCGCCGCCCGCGAACGGCGCTCGGCGTCGGCCGCGGCGCCCAACAGGACGTAGGGGAGAACGGCTCGTTCGGTAGCGTCGGGCATGCCGGCTAATCCCGAACCATGGCGAGACCTTTGAACCGTTTCGGCACGTGGCGCTCCTTCGGCGGTGGTCGAATCGGATGCAAGCCTCGGTCGCGGACGGGTGAATCGACATCGCCCGCGGCGGGTGATTACGTGGTGCTGGCCGGCTGACGCCCGGCGGCCAGGCTCGCGCTCATCTTGATCGCCTTGACCGCGCCCGTCGCGCCGGCCTGAAGGGTGAACCCGAGCGCGACGACGAAGATGCCGGGAACGAGCAGGACGTGGGAGCCGAGCATCAGCAGACCGATCCGCCCGAGTCCGTAGCCCGGGGCGGAGACGGCCGCTCCGACCGCTCCACTCACCGCGCTTGCGGCGAGCTTGTCGCGCCTTGATGCCGTCCGCTTGACGCCGATCAGGCGCGCCGGCACGCCGACGTAGCAGACCATCATCAGCCCGACCACGAGGCTTAGGAACAGGGTGAACCACGGCCGGCCCGAGCGTGAGACGATCAGCGTTGCGAACGCGAGTAGCAAGCCGGCGGCGAAGCCCCAGATGAGCACGACGGCCAGCCGTGAGCGCGCGGTCTCGAACCCATGCCGGATGTCCGGTGGGCCGTCGCCGGCGATCGCGAAGGCGAACACTGCGTTCAGAAAGAAGGCGGCTGCGGTGATCGCGGCGACCAGGAGCACGAGCGGAATCAGGATCGGCCCGCGGATGACGTGGAAGCTCTTGCCGTGGAGGACGTGGACCTTGAGGTCGAGCATTGCGAGCCAGATCCACATCGCGGGGAGGATCTGGATCAGCGTGAGCCGCCAGTTGGAAAAGACGAGCCGGAGCCCCTGGAAGAGCATGGTGAACGCGCCCACCACGAGCGCGAGCGGGGCCAGCCACCGGCGCGAGCGGCTGAGCCGCAGCACGGCCTCCTCGACCATCGCGTCATCGCCCTCGGTGATCGCGTGGACGAGCGTGCGGACGCGAGCAAACAGGGCGGCGCGCTGCAAGGTCGGCGCACTCTCCAGCCGGCTCGGGTGATCGGACATCACCCGGCTGGGGTGACTAAGGGTCCGTAGGGAAACAAGGTTGCTGGAGCTGGCGAGTGGCTGGGGCCGCCTGGGGGGAGGCGGCGAACCGAGACGTACTGGTGGTACGGCGGGTTCGCCGCCTCCCGTCAGGTGGTTCCAGACGCCGCCAGAACAGCAAGATTGTTTTTCTACGGGCCCTAAGGCTCAGCCGCGGCGCATGAGCCGGCCGACGGCCGACATCAGCTCGTCGGTCTTCTCGTCGCGCTCGCTCGCGCTGCGGGCGCCCAGCACGCAGTGGTGAGCGTGGTCGTCGAGCAGTCCGAGCC
>Ga0335074_10000350_pt1 | contig 68248 bp, 53 predicted proteins | sample Lox_Sample_23_FD_206715 | JGI IMG/M metagenome (GOLD analysis project Ga0335074, IMG submission 206715) | Soil microbial communities from Loxahatchee National Wildlife Refuge, Florida, United States - Lox_Sample_2.3 | ecosystem: Environmental > Terrestrial > Soil > Wetlands | place: USA...
GATTGAGTCGAGCCATGCATCCGTCTTCTCGTGGGCTATGAAGCCGCTGAGTGCACGTTCGAAATCGGGAAACCCGCTACGCTCTACTGCCTCGGCGCGACCGCTTTCCCGGCCCTCGAGCGCGACCCTGGCCGAGACTGGGAACACGGGGATGGAGCTCCCCAGGGCCTGTCGTATCGACTCCGTCGAGAAGGCCAGCGATTCTACGAGTTCGTCGGGACGCAGATAATCCACCTTGTTCAAGAGGCAGAAGATCTTGCCGGCGTACTGGCGGACGCCCACGAGAAAGTCGAGCTCGGCGCGACTGACGGGCTGATCGACGGAAGCGACGAACAGCACTGCGTCCGCCTGGGGCAGGTACTTGCGCGTCTCGTCGGTGTTTTGCTCGTATACCGAGCCGATACCTGGAGTATCGACCAAGCGCACGCCGTGCGCGAGCCACGGCGAAGGATGATTCATGACGACCCGCTCCACGCCTTTGACGTTGCCGGGATTGCCTCGCTCGGTCACATAATTGCGAAGCTCCGAGAGCTCGATCTGCGCCCGCCGCCCGTCTTTCAGCTCGACCTGGGCACTCGGGGCGGTGCCCGATCGGATGACGGTGACCACCGACGTGAGCGGGACGACTCCCGCGGGCAAAACGGACTCACCGAGCAGCGCGTTGATGACGCTGCTCTTGCCACGCTTGAACTGGCCGGCCACTACGAGGTTGAACGCCTCTTCAGCGAGCTTCTCTTGCAGCCAATTCAGGGCGGCGGGGCCGATGGTGGGCGCGGCGGAGGCATCGCGCAGGCACCGTTCCAGCTCTGCGCGCCTGTACTCCACGGACGAAGGCTCGCTTCGGACTTCGGAGCCGGGCGGACGCGCGTCAATCAAATGGGTCGCTCCACCTGCCGTTGCAGTCGCGAGCGCGAGACGATGCCGCGCAGGAGCACGCAGCCGGGGCGGCTCTCCAGCACGATCAGATGCGAGCACTTAATTCCCTCGAAGGTCTTGAGCAAATCCCCGACGCATGCTGCCTGGAGGCTCGTCCAGTCGATCGTGGGTAGCGCGGACCAGGCTCTGCGGACGCTGCCGACCCGAATCTCCGGGCGAGGGACCTGTTCCTCGCTGGAGTTGGGTGGACGGGAAGAGGCGTTCTGGATGTCGTCCGCGGTAATGAGTCCGCTGACTTCGCCATCTCGTAGGGTGAGGAGCGCCCGAACGCCGAAGCGAAACATGGAATCCAGCGCATCCTCGAGCAGGCGATCCTCGGTCACCGTGAACGCAGCCTGACGCGCAAAGTCGGTCGTCGCGCGTACCGCGGGATCACCGGGCTTCAAATGGATGACATCCATGGGCGAGCGCCATGGCAGTACAGCAGACGAGCCTCGGCTAAGGCGGTGTGCAGGCAACTCGCTGGCCGGGGCAGGTGCGTGCGGAAGCATGTCGCCCGGGCGCCTTATCCGGGGCAGGATTGGGAGGTGACTCATGATGACTCCTGAGTGTCGGGCACCGTTGGTGCACGCAGCAGGAACGCCCCACCGCGTGAGCGCGAACACACGGTAGGAGTCATCAGCTCAGCGCTATTCTCGGGGGACTCCATCCCCACCAGACCGAAAAAAGGGTAGTGCAATCAGTCCGGTTCGTCAATTGCCGCGGCCCAGGCCAGTCAGTGCAATTGACCGAACAAGCGATAAGGCGTACCAGGATCGGAGATGCGCATCGAGTCGAGTGGCAGACGCGCGAGGATTCCGCGATGAATCTGCGGCAGTACGAATCGACGAAGTTCGATCTGGCCGAGATACTTCGTGCTGCAAGCCCGGGCCCGGAAGCTGCGGACCCCGGGAGCAGGACGCGCGTCGCGGAGCTGTTTGCGCACCTGGCGGACGATCGCTTCAACATCGTCGTCGCCGGGCGCTTCAGTCGCGGCAAGACGACGCTCATGAACGCGATACTGGGAATGGACCGCCTGCCGACAGGCATGCTCCCGCTCACCTCGGTCATTACACGGGTCGTCTACGGCAGTTGCGAGCGGGTGCAGATCGAATTCGAGGGTGCCGCGATTCCCTTCGAAATTCCGATGGAGGCACTCCCAGAATACGTGACGGAGCGCGGCAACCCTGGAAATACGCGACGCATTCGTGCCGCAACCGTTGCGCTTCCCGCGGAGCTCCTGCGGCGCGGTGTTTGCTTCATCGATACGCCAGGCCTCGCCTCTGCTATCCAGCAGAACAGTCGAACGACCGAGGAATTTCTCCCGCAAGCGGACGCACTGATCATGGTGTCCGGGTACGACGGGCCCCTGACCGGGGAGGAGCTGCACCTCGCGGAGCTCCTCTCACGCACGAACCGCAGCCTCTTCGTCGTCCTCAATAAGGCCGACCTGGTATCGCCCGAAGCCCGTCGCGAAGCGGATGAGTATGTACGCGACCGACTGAGCGAGGCGTGCGGCGCGGACGTGTCCTCGATCTTCTCTCTCTCGGCACGCGAGGGCCTCACCGCGAAACTCGGAGGAGATACCGTGGCGCTCGCAGCCAGCGGGCTCGAGCGGTTCGAGCATGCGCTGATGCGTTTTCTCCTCGATGAGAAGAGCGCGGCGTTTCTGCGGCTGATGTGCGACCGTATTGCGCAGCTGGTGAGTACGCTCGATGCTAGCGACGATGTTGCGCAGCTGCGGTCGCGACTTGCCGTGCTCAGGGCGCGCCTCCACTCCGGAGGGGAAAACTTGGCGTTGCATACCATCGACGGCTCGCGATCCCCTCAACTCAAATCCGGCTTTGCCGCGGGTGCGCGTACCGACTCCCCGGCCACGGAGGGACTCTCGGTCCGGATCGACCAGTGCGGAATTTGCGCGCGTGTCATCGCTGCGCTGTTCGAGTTCTTGCGACGGTATCAGTCGGACTTGCTGCTCGATCGAAGCGAACGGGAGCATCTCGCATCCTCGGGCGGGCTGTGCGCACGACACCTCTGGCTCTACGCCTCGATCGCATCCGACCACGACATCTGTGTCACGCTCGTTCCGCTTGCGAGGCATCTCAGTGCCATGCTGCACGCCGCAGGGTCTCGATCCTTGGGAGCCGAGTCCTCCCTCCCGGTAGGGCTCAGGCCGAGCGCGCGGGTGCCCGGCACCTCCGCGGTCGGCGAGCAAGTGGCCGAATGCCCGCTCTGTACCGTCGAGAGCGAGGCCGAACTGCGCGCCATGGACGAGCTCGCTCGCGAGTGGCAGCATCGCGAGGGCGCAGAGCCCGCATCCGACGCCGCGGTGCCGCAGGCTCCGTCGGTCTGTCTAGTGCACCTGCGTATGCTGGCATCGCAGTCGCACGGCGAGCGACTGACCCGCGCGCTGGCACTCCGGCACGGCGCGGCCGTGGAGCGGCTGGTAGAGGACATGCAGCGCTATGCGCTCAAGCGGGAGGGATTGAGGGGAGGTCTCGCGAGCGCTGAAGAGGCGACTGCCGCAAGGCGCGCGGTGCGCTTCATCGCGGGGCACCGCACTCTCACCGGTCCCGGACGCGCGACATAGTCGGATCCGCCCGGCGCCACGGAGCTCTTGCGAACACGGCGTCAGCACTCGTAAACTTGGGGCTTACAGGAGATGGCATTCCTCCTGCAATTGCCGCCTCGCGGCTGATGATGCCTACGCTTGAGTTGGTTTTTCCAGAGCGTAGGGCATCCAATGATCACCACCTCTCCTCCGTGGGGCCGCGCCGGCAGCGTACCCTGCCGCTACACCCGCTCCCCCTCCGCCCGGTCCTCCGCGGGCTGACCATGCGCCTGCATCTCTCGGGTTTTCTCGCGGATCTCAATGCACGCCTGCTGCACGGGGAGCATCTCGCCCTCTATGGGCCGCGCGGCAGCGGCAAATCGACGGTGCTCGCCGAGCTCGAGGGCCGATTGCTGCGAGCGGGGGTTCCCTGCGGCCGCGCGCCGGCTACGATTTGTCTGGATGACATCACGCGCGCGCTGGCGCGGGCCTATCCCGCGGTGGACACAGAGGAAGTCGCGCGACGTACGGCACGGCACAGGCTTTGGAGCGCCGCGGATCAACGTTCCGGCGTGTTGCTGCTGGATCACCTGCAGGACATCAGCAACGCGATGGTGTCGTTCCTGCGTCGCCGGCTCCACGGCGGGGTGCTCGGTGTCTTATCGGCAGTGGACGTCGACGATGAACGCGAGCGGGAGGGCATGAAGCCTTGGCGGTTCGGAGCCCTGTCGGTGCGAATGCCGGTGACCTCCAGGCTGCGGCTGCGCAAGCTTCTCGACTCCCGCCGCCGAGAGCTGCATCTACCGTCGCTCGAGCTGCGGGACGAATGTCGGTTGCTCGCCGCCGCGCGGGGCAGGCCCGGCTGGATCGTGAAATGTACGGAGCTGGAGCGTGACGGGCGCTACTGGCGCAATGACAGGCTGCTCGTCGGAGTCCTCTGCACCGATACACAAGCTGCGGTGCGCTACCGCGCACTGGAGCTGATCCGACCCCCCGCAGGGAGCGCGCGAGTTACGCCAAGCGCTGCACCTCCTGGGCTCTGAGCGCCGCGCCTCGGCTCTGAAGGAATCCCCGTTGAGCTTTGGCGGCAGCATTCTTTTCGACCGGCCGGTTGACGACCAGGCCGAGGGGCACGTGGCGCCGGCCTGCTTCCACGATCTGCATCTCGATCGGATCGTGGCCTCCGTGACGGTCGGGCGCGAGGAGTACGACCTCGCGCCCTTCTTCCATCTTCCGCTGCGTGACCTGGCGACGGTTCGCTACCGTCACGAGGTGTTTCGCGATCTGGAGAGCAAGGCACTGTGTCTTCATCTCGCCTCGTTCGCGAGCAGCATGAGGGCCATGCGCGCGTGTCTCGCTCAGGTGGCTGCGCTCCATTATCCGCACCAGAAGCAGCGCTGCTTGCTCGATGCGGCGACGACCTACTGCCGCGCCGTGCAGCGCCTCGCGAGCGATCTTGGCGCCGCCGACTTGCGTTCCCGTGGTCTCGAGGAGTTTCGCGAATACGTCTCCTCCTACGCTCTTTCCGAGGATTTCGCGACTCTCCGGTCCGCAACGAACCAACTCGAGGCGAGCCTCTCTGCCATCGGCTATCGGCTGCACATCGAAGGCGACCGCATCGAGGTCGATCGGTACCAATCCGAGCGCGACTACAGCGCCGCTGTCGCCCAGACTTTCGAGAAGTTCAAGCAGGGCGAGACGCGCACGTATTCGTTCACCTTCCCTGATCGAGCGGAAATGAACCACGTGGAGGCCGCGGTCGTGGAGCGCGTGGCGCTCTTGTACCCGGAGGTGTTTGCATCGCTTGCGGACTTCAGCGATCGGCGACGGGACTGGCCCGATCCGTCGGTCCGCAGCTTCGATCGCGAAATCCAGTTCTATCTCGCTTTTCTGGAGTACCGGAACCGCCTCGCGGCGGCGGGGCTTAGCTTTTGCTACCCGGAGTTGACGAGCGAGCGGAAAGACATCTCCGCGCAGGAAGCGTTCGATCTTGCATTGACGGAGGAACTCTCAGCCGAGCGGCGCCGCATCGTGACGAATGACTTCTCACTCGAGGGGCCGGAGCGCATCCTCGTCGTGTCGGGAGCCAATCAAGGAGGCAAGACGACCTTCGCTCGGGCGTTCGGCCAGCTGCACTACCTCGCGGCCCTGGGTTGTCCCGTTCCCGCCAGGGCCGCGCGGCTCTTCCTCTTCGACAGATTGTTCACGCATTTCGAGAGAGAAGAACGCGTCGAAACGCTGACGGGTAAGCTCGAGGAGGAGCTCCTGCGCATGCGTCGCATCCTCGATGATGCGACGTCGCGCAGTATCCTCCTTATGAACGAGAGCTTCGGCTCCACCACGTTGAGTGATGCTCTCTTTCTCGGCAAAGAAGTCCTGCGGCGGGTCATCGATCGGGACATGCTCGCGGTTTGCGTGACCTTTCTCGACGAATTGGCCTCCCTCGATCCCGCCACGGTGAGCATGGTGAGCACCGTGGATCCTGCAGACCCTGCGGTTCGCACGTTCAAGGTCCTCCGTCAGCGAGCCAACGGGCGCGCTCACGCGGTTGCAATCGCACGCAAGTACCGGTTGTCGTACGAGGACGTGAAAGGCCGGCTCGCGGCGCGAGTGGTGAGCAGGACCCGGACGGAGCCGCCAGCGCCGTGAAGGTCCACCTCATGTTCTGCGACCGTGACTTCGATCCGCGGCAGTCGTTGCCGGTGCACGCGCAGGAGCTACGCCGCGATCTCGGACTCGACGTGGTCTTTGCGACGATGGCTGCGGGTGATGCGTTCCTGCTCGAGATTGCGCACAAGGCGGTCCTCGCGAGCCTCATCGAGCCTCGCGAGATCGTTTATCGCCAGGACGTCCTGGCCGACTGCCTCGCAAGGCGCGCCGTGGTGAGGGAGATCTACGCGATTGCCATCGAGGCCCTGGAGCGCGAGCGCAAGATCTGGGGATGGACGCTCAAGCGGTACCCGGCGGGGCTCTTGCACCGTTCGCTCGATGTGCTCGAGGTGTTTCTCGAGCTGCTGAAGAGGCTGCGGCGCATCACGGACGAGCATGCCGCGGAGTTCCGCGCCGAAGGTTTCCGGATTCTGTTTGCGATGCTCGCGCGGGAGCTGAGCGAGGACTATCTTCGGGAGGTCGAAGACCACCTTGGACGGCTCAGGTTTCGCCAGGGTGTGCTGATCAGCGCCGAGCTCGGGCCGGCGAACAAAGGGGCAGGGTACATTCTTCGGCAGGCTCAAGGAGTGCCCCGAGGCTTTCTGGAGCGCGTTCAGACCTGGGTGGCAGGGCGGCTTTCCTCGGACAAAGAGCGCTACGTCTATCGGGTCGCCGATCGGGATGAAGCGGGATTGCAGGCGCTTGCGGAGATCCGCAGTCGTGGGGTGAGCCAGGTCGCAAGCACTCTCGGTGAATCGGCCGAGCACATTCTCGGCTTCTTCCAGACGCTGCGAGCCGAGCTCGCGTTCTATATCGGCTGCCTCAATCTCAGCGAAAAACTCGAGACCAAGGGCGAGCCGCTCGCAAGACCGCAGCCGCTGCCGAGGGGCGAGGCGATGCTCGAGTCACGGGGACTCTACGATATGGCACTGAGCCTCTCCATGCCGCAGCGCGTGGTCGGTAACGAGCTGCGTGCAGATCACAAGCAGCTCATCATGATCACGGGCGCGAACCGGGGCGGCAAGAGCACGCTCATGCGAGCCGCGGGGCAGGCGCAGCTTCTCATGCAGTGCGGCGCGCTGGTTCCTGCTGAGTCCTTCCGCGCCGACGTTCGTAGCGGTCTCTTCACGCACTACAAGCGCGAGGAAGACGCGGCCCTGAAGAGCGGCAAGCTCGACGAGGAGCTGGGCAGGATGAGCGCCATCGTCGACCAGCTGCGACCGGATGGCATCGTCTTGCTCAATGAATCGTTTGCCTCGACGAACGAGCGGGAGGGCTCCGAGATTGCGCGGCAGGCCGTGCGGGCGCTCCTCGAGGCGGGCATGAAGGTCGTCTATGTCACCCACCTATTTGACCTCGCAGAGAGTTTTTCCCGGGAGTGCGCGCCGGGCACACTGTTTCTTCGGGCTGAGCGTCTCTCCCATGGGCAGCGCACGTTTCGGATCGTCGCAGGCAACCCCTTACCCACCAGCTACGGTGCGGACCTGTACCGGCGCATCTTTGCCGGAGCGCCGGCCGAAGGCCGTCGCGACCAATTTCGATTGGAAGGCTAAGATTCGCGCCCGAGGTGCGCAAGCAGAGGAGAGCGCCGAGGATGAGCGCAGCGATCGTGCGTCTGGAAGGCCCAGGCCACTGGGAAGCCTGCGGACCCGAACCGGCCCGGATACTCGACGGCCAGCCGGCCCACCGTGCCAGCAACGCGTTCACGGATGCGACCGGCCAGTTCTTCTGCGGCCGCTGGTCCTCCACCCGCGGTCGCTGGCGGGTGCGCTACACCGAGAATGAGCTGTGCGTCCTCACGGCAGGTCGCGTCGTGATCGAAGGGGCAGGCGGGGAGCGCCAGACGTTCGCGGCGGGGGATGCCTTCGTCGTACCGGCAGGGTTCGAGGGCACCTGGACCGTCCTTGAGGACTGCACCAAGTTTTACGCGATTTTCGAGCCCCGCTCCTGACGAGGGGCATCGAAACTGTGGTGCAGTCGGCAAGCGCGGACGGCTGCCGATAGGACAATGCGCCCAACCGGTTTGCGTCCGGCTGGGAGGGCGCATGCGCATCCTCGGGAAAGTGCTCGTCGGCCTCGGCACCGTATTTGCGATCATCATCGCGTTCTTCGTCTGGCTCGGCATCGCGGGCCAGCGCTTCAAGACTGCCGAGATCCCGTTCGTCACCCAGTTCGTGACGGATCTGTCGCGCCATTGGGACGTGGCCGACGTCTACGACCGCAGCACACCGACGCTCATCGAGCAGGCGAGCTCTGCCCAGGGACGGCAGGCGCTTGAGACATTCAAGCAGCTCGGCGCGCTGCGCTCCGTTCACGATTTCGCGCTGCGCAACTACTACCGGGGCACGGGCGGCGCAACCGCGGTGTTGTCGATGCAGGCGAGCTTCGAGTACGGTGATGCCGTGGTCGAGGTGACTCTGCAGAGGCGCGCCGGCGCCGTGCGCGTCAACGGATTCTTCATACGGGAGCTCAAGATGCGGGCGCACGCAGGCGCCAGGGAGATCGCGGCGCCGCGTCAACCCGTTAGAATCCTGCCGCTCGGCGCGCTTCGAACCTGAGGGCGGGCCGAACGAGGCTCGGGGGGTTGGGGAGGCCACCGCCCGCCCAGGTGTTCGGAACTCTTGGGGCCGAGGTCTAGCCAGAACGTCCATGGGGCTCATCAGATTCGTGCTGCTGCTGCCGGTGCGCCTCTTGCGCTTGGCGCTGATCGTGCTCGCCTGGGTCTTGAGTCCCTTGATCGGCAGGCTCAGGTGGACCGCGCCGCCCTGGGTCGGGGTGGTCAGGCGGCACCCCACGCAGGCGCTCTCGACGCTGCTGACGGTCGTCGCGGTCGGCGGTCTTGGCTTCTTTGGATGGCGGTGGTACGAGCACCGTCCGCGTCCGCCCGAGCCGGTGCGAATCACCTGGGATGTCGAGGCGCCCGGGCTCACCGACTACACGAAGAAACCGCTCGTGGTTCGACCCCTGCAGCTCGTCTTCTCAGGGTCCGCGGCCCCGATCGAGCGTGTGGGACAGCCGGCAAGCGCAGGCATCGTCATGCAGCCCGCCGCCGAGGGTCAGTGGACGTGGGTGGACGATCATACGCTGCGCTTCAAGCCGCAAGAGGACTGGCCGGTCGGACAACATTACGAGGTGCGGTTCGACGTGAAGAAGGCGTTCGCGCCGCAGGTCCTGATGGCGGCCGACCGTTTCGAGTTCGCTATCACGCCCTTCACGGCCACCGTCGGCGACGGTGAGTTCTACCAGGACCCGCAGAAGGTCGCCGACAAGCAGGTCATCGTCCCGGTGGAGTTCGACTATCCCGTCGATCAGGCGCAGTTTGAGAAGCGCATCACGCTCGCGCTCCTCGACCAGCAGGGCAACAAGGGCCCGCCGATCGCATTCACGGTCACCTACGACCAGGTGCGGCTGCATGCCTGGATCCATTCGCAGCCGCTCGAGCTGCCACGAGACGACGGGGTGGTCCAGGCGAGCCTGGATCGCGGCGTGTGCAGCGCCCGTGGCGGCGACTGCACGGACTCACGGACGCAGACCCGGGTGCGCGTCCCCGGTCTCTACAGTCTCGGGATCGACTCGTTCGAGCCGACGCTGGTAGACAACGACAAGTACGAACCCGAGCAAGTTCTCGTCGTCACGGTGGGCGGTGCGGTGCGCGATCGCGACCTCGCGGGCTTGATCCACGCGTGGCTCCTTCCGGAGCACAAGCCCGCAGCGCAGCCGAGCCCGCCCGGGACGCCCCTCTCCTCGAGACCTTTTCCCTGGACGGTCGGACGCGTCGGGGAGCCTGAGCTCAGGGCATCGCAGCCGCTCGCCCTGACACTCGTGCCGACCGCCAATGACTACCAGGAGGTGCAAAGCTTCAAGTACCACGCGCCTCCGCACCGGCGCGTGTACGTGCGCATCGAGAAGGGCCTCACGTCCTTCGGCGGCTACATCCTCGGCGAGCCTCAGGCGACCGTGTTCACCGTGCCGGACTATCCCAAGCTGCTGCGCTTCATGGCATCCGGCTCGCTGCTGCCCCTCGGGGAGAGCGAGCGTGTCTCCGTCGTCTCGCGCAACGAGCCCGGCCTGCGGGTCGAGGTGAGCCGTGTGCTGCCCGACCAGCTGCAGCACCTCGCAAGTCTCAACCAGAGCGACTACGGCCATCCGAGCTTGCCGTATGACTTCGGGGAGGAGCACATCGTCGATCGCCAGGAGATCGTTCGTGCGCTAGCGGCATCCGATCCGGGCGAGGCTCACTACGAGGGCATCGACCTTGCGCCCTACCTCAAAGCGGGCCGGCGGGGGGTGTTCCTGCTGCACCTGTACGAATACGACCCCGCACGCGCGGCACGGCGCGCCGAGGCCGTTGCGCGACTCCGAGCACTCGCACAGCAGGGGGTTGCGCCTTCCCCTGGCCCCGCGCGAGCGGCGGCCAGCCCCTCGGGGGCAGCCCCCGCGGCCACCGCGAGCGCGGCCGAGTACGCCGACGACGGTCGCCCTCCGACCGACAGCCGCCTGATCGTCGTCACCGATCTCGGCATGATCGTCAAGCGTGCTCTCGATGGCGCCCAGGACGTGTTCGTGCAGTCGATCCGCACCGGACGGCCGGTGGCCGGCGCCACGGTCAGCGTCGTCGCAATCAATGGCGAGACGCTCTTGACCCAGACGACGGACGCCGACGGCAGCGCGCATTTCCCGGACGTGAGCAGCCTTCGCCGCGAGAAGACTCCGGTCATGTACCTGGTGAAGAAGGGCGATGACTCATCGTTTCTCCCAGTGCGTGCGTTCGACCGACAGCTCGACTTCTCCCGTTTCGATATCGGTGGCGAGTCGGCTTCCGTCAACACCGGCGAGCTGTCGGGCTATTTGTTCTCCGATCGCGGAATCTATCGCCCGGGCGACACCTTCCACATCGGATTGATCGTGCGCGCCCAGAGCTGGGCGCGCAGCGTCGCGGGCATTCCCTTGCGGGCTGAAGTGATCGACCCCCGCGGGATGACCGTGAAGACCTTCCCCGTCACGATGGACGCGGCGGGACTCGGCGAGCTGAGCTACACGACGGATGAGACCTCCCCGACCGGGGCCTGGTCGGTCAACCTGCGCATCGTCCGCGACGGCAGGGCGAGCACCCAGATCGGGAGCGCGACCGTCGAGGTGAAGGAGTTCCTGCCCGATCGTTTGAAGGTCGCCGCGCATTTCTCACACGAGGTCACCGAGGGCTGGGTCAAGCCGGACGGTCTGCACGGGCTCGTCGATGCGCAGAACCTGTTCGGGACTCCCGCCGCCGACCGCCGCGTCGAAGCCTCCCTCACGCTGCGGCCTGCGTGGCCCGCGTTCCAGGACTGGGCCGACTACCACTTCTACGACGTGCGACGCGCCAAGGAGGGTTACGAGCAAACCCTCGAGGACCGCACCACCGACGCCAAGGGTCACGCCGAGTTCGATCTCGATCTGAAGAAATACGTGGACGCCACGTACCAGATGTACTTTCTCGCCCGGGTGCACGATGCCGCCGGCGGACGAAGTGTCGCCGCGGCCGCAGAGACCCTGGTGTCTGCCAACGAGTGGTTGGTCGGCTACAAGAGCAGCGACGATCTCGACTACGTCAGCCGCGGTGGCACGCGTCGCATCCGCCTGGTCGCCATCGATCCGCGGACCAAGTCGATTGCGCTCGCCGGACTCACCGCGCAGCTGGTCGAGCGGCGCTATCTCTCGGTGCTGACGAAGGAGCCCTCCGGAGTCTTCAAGTACGAATCGACGCTCAAGGAGGTGCCGGTCCGCGAGTCGCCGCTGGCGATCCCCGTGGGCGGTCTCGACTACGCGCTCCCCACGGACCGCCCGGGCGATTTCGCACTGCGCATTCTTCGGCCCGGCGATCGCAGCGAAGTCAACCGCGTGAGCTACACGGTCGCCGGGACGGCCAACCTCGCACGCTCGCTCGAGCGCACCGCGGAATTGCAGCTGAGTCTCGACAAGCAGGACTACGAGCCGGGCGAGACGATCGCCGTATCCATCCGCGCGCCATACACCGGCAGCGGTCTCATCACGATCGAGCGCGACAAGGTCTACGCCCACGCGTGGTTCCACGCGGCGACGACGAGCTCCGTCCAGCACATCACCGTGCCTCGCGGCTTCGAGGGCAACGGCTACGTGAACGTGCAGTTCGTGCGCGACCCGGCGTCGGACGAGATCTTCATGAGCCCCCTGAGCTACGGTGTCGCGCCCTTCTCGGTGAGCCTCGATGCGCGGCGTGCGGTGGTGAGCGTCGATGCGCCCCCCCTCGTCAAGCCGGGACAGGTGCTCACGTTCCACCTTCACGCAGCGCGGCCAACCCGCGCGGTGGTCTTCGCCGTGGACGAGGGGATCCTGCAGGTCGCGCGCTATGAGCTCGGCGATCCGCTCAAATTCTTCTTCCGCAAGAAGATGCTCCAGGTGCGGACCGCGCAGATCCTCGATCTGATCCTGCCGGATTTCGCCAAGCTCATGGCAATGAGTGCAGCGCCCGGTGGTGGCGAGGGCGGCGCGATTGGCCGTCAGCTGAATCCCTTCAAGCGCAAGCGCGAAGAGCCCGTGGCTTACTGGTCCGGCATCATCGACCTCGCGGGCACGAAGGATCTGTCGTACCAGGTGCCGGACTACTTCAATGGGAAGCTGCGGGTGATGGCGATTGCGGTCTCTCCCGAGCGCATCGGCACCTATCAGGGCGAAACCACGGTCCGCGGAGACTTCGTGCTCTCGCCGAACGTCCCGGCAACGCTTGCACCGGGCGACCGATCCGAGGTGACGGTCGGCGTCGCCAACAATCTCACCGGGAGCGGCGGCAACCCGGTGCCGGTCGAGGTGACCCTGCAAACGAGCGCGGGCCTCCGGGTCGAGGGCGGCCCGACCGAGCGCCTGAGCCTCGCGGCGATGCGCGAGGGCGTCGCGCACTTTCACGTCGTGGCGACGGACGCACTGGGCTCGGCCACGCTCACCTTCACGGCGCGGTACGGGCAAAATTCGGCATCGCAGCACGACTACGTCTCGGTACGGCCAGCGGCTGCGTATCGCACCCAGGTGGATGTGGGCCGCATCGAGGCGGGGCAGACGAGCGATCTTGCTCCGCTGCGGCAGCTCTTCGCGGCCTATGCCTCGCGCGCTGCCGCCCTCTCCAACATTCCCGTCGTGCTCGCAGCGCCGCTCGTCAGCTATCTCGTGAACGGCGAGAACTACTGCAGCGAGCAGGTCGTCAGCATGGCGATGCCGCGGCTCGTGGTCGCAAGGTGGCCGATCGTGCCCGTGTTCGCGCACGCCCTGGAGCCCGCGCTCGGTGACAAGCGCGTTGCGAACGATCAGGCACTCGCTCACCTGCTCGACGTGCTCGAGTCGCGGCAGAACGGCGCGGGCGGGTTCGGCGTCTGGTCCGCCACGCCGGATTCCGAGCCCTTCATCTCCGACTACGCGATGAATCTGCTCCTCGAGGCGCGTGACCGAGGTGTTGGGGTGCCGCCCGACATGATCGAGCGCGGGAACCGCTACCTGCAGGCGCTGGCCGCGGACGACAGCATGGATTCGCTCGATCAGCTCCGGCAGCGCGCGTACGCGGTGTACTTGCTCACGCGCCAGGGCAACGTCACGACGAACATGCTCGCGGGCGTGCAAAAGGAGCTGCGCGATGGCTATCCGAAGGACTGGCGGGACGACTTGGCGGCGGCGTGGCTCGCTGCCGCGTACAAGCTCATGAGGCAGGATGACGAGGCCGATACGCTGATCGCGGGTCCCGCGGGGGAGCTCGCGCGGCAGCAGTCCGCGGAGAGCTTCCTGCGCGGCTACTACTACGATCCGCTCGTGCGCGATGCGACGGTGCTCTATCTCATCGCCAAGCATTTCCCGGAGCGGGCCCGACGGCTGCCGCCGAGAGTGTTCGAGAACATCGCCTGGCCGCTTGCGCACGATGACTTCGACACCACCTCGGCGGCCATGACGATCCTCGCACTCGACAGCTACGCGAGCGAGACCACGCACGATCTCGCGAAGCTTCAGATCGATGAGGTCTCGAGTGACGGGCGTGCCACCCCGCTCGGGATGCTCGAAGGCAATCTGATCCAGGCCGACGGCTGGAGTCCCGCGGCCGTCAAGCTGCGCTTCATCAACGACTCCGGAGTACCTGCCTGGCACGTGGCGAGTCAGGGCGGGTACGACCGCGGACCGGTCGGCGGGGTCATCAAGAACGGGCTCGAGATCGTTCGCGACTACACCGACACGGAGGGGCACCCGCTGACATCGGTCACGGTCGGCGAGGAGATCGACGTGCACGTGAAGATCCGGGCGATCGGCGAGGCCGCCGTCGGCGATGTCGCGATCGTCGACCTTCTGCCCGGCGGTTTCGAGCCGGTCATCGAGCCGCCGCCGGTCGTCACCGGACAGGGAAATGGGACGCCGAGCGGCGGTGCGGGTGCCGGCGACGAATCCACATCGACCGACGCAGCGGCGTGGGCCTCCCCGATCGGCCTGTCGAGCTCCACGTGGCGGCCCGAATACGCCGACATCCGCGAGGATCGGGTCGTGATCTACGGGACGGCAACTCCCGACGTGCGCGAGTTCATTTATCGGATCCAGGCGACCAACGCGGGGAAGTTCGCGATTCCACCGGCCTATGCCGAATCCATGTATGACCGGACGCGCCAGGCGCGGGCGCCGGGTGCCGGTCAACTGACCGTCTCTCCGTGACGGCAGGGACGCCCTGATGGTTGGCGTCCGACGCTCGCTCCTCGGCTACCAGAACGCAGTCGCCGCCGTCCTCTTGCTCGCAGTGGTGCCTGCCGCCTGCCGCCTCTGGCCGCGCCCCCCATTGCGGCAACTGCTCCCGCAGTCCACGGCCGTATACGACGACCGCGGGCACCTGCTGCGGCTCACGCTCGCCGAGGACGGGCAGTATCGACTCTGGGTACCGCTCGAGGAGATCTCGCCGCAGCTGGTTCAGGCGGTGCTCCTGCACGAGGATCGCTGGTTCTACTGGCACGCGGGCTTCAATCCCTACGGTTTGCTGCGCGGCGCCTGGGTCACGTACGTCCGGCACGGCGAGCGCCAGGGCGGATCGACGATCACCATGCAGCTCGCGCGGCTCCTCTGGCGCCTCGACACCCACGCACCCTCCGGCAAGCTCCTGCAGCTCGCGCGTGCCGTGCAGCTCGAAGCGACGCACTCGAAACGCGAGATCCTCGAAGCCTATTTGAACGCTGCACCCTACGGCGGAAACGTCGAGGGCATCGGTGCCGCGAGTCTCGCGTACTTCGGTCATCTCCCGAGCGAGCTCACCTTGCCCGAGGCACTGACGCTCGCCGTGATTCCCCAGGACCCGGCGCGGCGCCTGCGACTCAGCCGGACCGCGCCTCTGATCGGCACAGCGCTCGAGCGGGCACGCAACCGGCTGTTCACCGAGTGGCTCGGGCGACGCCCGCGGGATCGCGCGCTCGAGCCACTCTTTGAGCTGCCCCTCACGCTTCGCTCCGTCTCGCAACTGCCCTTCGAGGCGCCTCATGCTGTTGACCAGGTCCTCGCGGGCGAGCGCCTCGAGGGGCGCAGCCCTTTGGCCATCCGCACGACGATCGACCTCGACCTGCAGCACCTCGTGGAAGCGCAGCTGCGGGGGTACATCGCTCGCCAGCGCCCCGTCGGCATCGTCAATGGCGCAGCGATTCTGGTCGACACGCGCGATATGGGTATCAAAGCGATGGTCGGCTCCAGCGACTTCTTCGATGCGTCGATCGACGGCCAGGTGAATGGGACTGCGGCCAAGCGCTCGCCGGGATCGACGCTCAAGCCGTTCATCTATGCACTCGGGTTCGACCAGGGCGTTCTGCATCCGCAGACCGTCCTGCGGGATGTGCCGACGGCATTCGGCCCCTATGAGCCGGAAAACTTCGACGGGCACTTTCTGGGGCCGGTCACGGCGACCGAGGCGCTCATCCGCAGCCGCAACATCCCGGCCGTATGGGTGGCCGCGAAGCTGCACCAGCCCGACCTCTATCAGTTCCTGGAAGAAGCGGGCATCGGCGGCATGGCGAGCGAGGAGCACTACGGCCTTGCGCTCGTGCTCGGCGGCGGCGAGGTCACGATGCAGGAGCTCGCGGGCCTTTACGCGATGCTGGCCGACCACGGTGCCTTGAGGCCGTTGCGCCTGCGCGCGCTCGATCCGCGAACGCCCGGAACACCGCTGCTGAGCGATGCCGCGAGCTTCCTCGTGATGGACATTCTGAGGCAGAACCCGCGGCCCGCGGAGATCGTCGGCTCCGAGTCGGGCGCCCTGCCGATCTACTGGAAGACCGGCACCTCGTGGGCGTTCCGGGATGCATGGACGGCTGGCATCGTGGGTCCCTACGTGCTCGTCGTGTGGATCGGTAATTTCGACGGCAGTGGCAACCCGGCGTTCGTCGGGCTCCAGGCGGCCGCGCCGCTCTTCTTTCAGATCACCGATGCGCTGCGAGCGGCGTATCCGGGTCTGCGTGCCGTGCCGCTCACTTTGCCTGCGGGGGTCAAGCGCGTGCCGATCTGTCTCGCGAGCGGGGAGCTGCCGAACCGCTGGTGTCCGCAAGTCGGCTGGACCTGGTTCATCCCCGGCCGCTCGCCCATCAGGGTGAGCAACGTTCATCGGCCGGTCGTCATCGACGATGCGACCGGCGAGCCCGCCTGCCCGCCGTATTCCGGCAAGCACACGCACGTCGAGGTGTACGAGTTCTGGCCGTCCGACCTGCAGCAGGTTTTCGCAGAGGCAGGGATCCCGCGGCGAAGGCCGCCGCATAACTCTTCCTGCAGCGGTACGGGTGCGGACGGCGGCGATCCCCCGCTCATTCAGTCTCCGGTCCGAGGCGCGAGCTACACCCTGCGACTCGCCGCTGGGGCCCACGAACGCATCGCGCTTCGCGCCGTGGCCGATGCCGACGCACAGTCGCTGTACTGGTTCGTCGATGATGCCTACCTCGGGCGGAGCACACCGGGCCAGGCGCTTCTCTGGCACCCCGCCCGTACGGGCCGGTTCACCCTGCGCGTGGTCGATGATTCTGGGCGCAGCGATGAGCGTCCCGTCGATGTGAGCCTCGAGCCCTGACCCCTCATGCCTGAATGGGCATGAGTTGATGCCTTGCGGCTCGGCTTGCAGGGTGAACGATGGAGCCTCACCGCCTGGTCGAACCGCATCTCTCAACTGGCGTCCCGCGCCGGCGCGCCCATCCGCCCGGGCGCCGAGCGTTGCGTCACCGGTCGCGTCAGCGAGCCCGGCCGGCAAGCGACGAGGTTGCCTTCGAATTCGCGCGTGCAGGCGTCCCAGCTCGATCGAAGCGCGTGCTCGCGGCAGGCGTGCGGATCGATCCGTAGCGCCCGCTCCGCGGCTCTCGCCAAGTCGGTGTCGAGCGCGCCGGTCACGCCGTCCTTCACCACATCGATCGGCCCGGTCACGGGAAACGCCGCTACCGGCACTCCGCAGGCCATGGCCTCGAGATTGACGAGGCCGAAGGTGTCGGTGAGGCTCGGAAAGACGAGCACGTCGGCAGCGGCAAGATGCGCCGCGAGCTCCTCGCCGAACCGAAAGCCCGTGTAGAGCGCCTCGGGATACTGTGATTGCAGGCGCACCCGCTCGGGGCCGTCGCCGATCACGACCTTCGAGCCCCGCCAGGGCATGCGCAGGAACGCATCGATGTTCTTCTCGACGGCGACACGCCCGACGTACGCCGCGATGGGCCGCGGGAGCTCGAGAAACTCCTTGCTGCGCGGCCTGAACAGCTCGGTATCGACTCCGCGCTGCCAGCGCACGAGGTTCATGAACCCGCGAGCGGCGAGCGCCTCGTGGACGCTTCGAGTGCTCACCATGCAGCCGTGCGCCGCCGAGTGGAACCAGCGCAGCGCGGCGTAGGAGAGCGAGAGCGGAATCGGCCAGCGCGAGCGAAGGTACTGCGGGAACTGAGTGTGATACGAGGTGGTGAAGCGCAGCCCGCGGCGCACGCAGTAGCGGCGCGCCGCAAGGCCGAGCGGCCCCTCGGTTGCGATGTGCACGGCCTGCGGCCTGAACGTATCGAAGCTGCGCGCGAGTCGCCTCATCGGGGCGATCGCGATGCGAATCTCCGGATAGCTCGGGCAGGGAAACGTGCGGAAGTCGCGCGGCACCACGAGCCGCACCTCGTGGCCGAAGCGACCGAGCCACGCGCTGGTTTGCGCGAGGGTGTGGACGACGCCGTTGGTCTGCGGGAACCAGGCGTCGCTCACGATCATGAGTCTCATGAGGCGTGGGCGTCCCGCGTGCGCAAATCGAGTCCTCCGTGCTCGGGCTTGAGGCCCCTTGGTTGCGCATCCTCGCTGCGCAGTATGACAGCACGGTGACCGCATCAACGAAAAAATCTCAGCTCGCTCCAGGCGTTGTCATGTTTTGTTCATCTTCTCTCTATAATTTCTTCAACTCCTCATGCTGGCTCGATCCAGCGCGATCGGGGGAGGTTGAATGCGCGGTTTCCTTGCTGAACTGAAGAAGCAGCGGTGGGACGATCACCGCTACTACCACCACTCACGGATCAACCAGACGCTGCACCTCGTCAGTGCGTTGAGCTTTCTCGCCGCCTACGTCGCAGTGTTCGCCAGCCCTGCCGCCGCGGCGCTCATCGGCTGGCTGCTCGCGATGGTCTCGCGGCAAGTGGGCCACTTCTTCTTCGAGCCGAAGGACTACGATGCCGTGAACCACGCGACCCACGAGCACAAGGAGCAGATCAAAGTAGGCTACAACCTGAGGAGAAAGGTGGTGCTCCTCAGCATCTGGGCGCTCTCCCCCGTGCTGCTCTGGGCACAGCCGAACCTGTTCGGGGTATTCGGAGCCTCTGCGGGTCGCGCCGATTTCCTCCGTCACCTGTGTCAGCTGTGGCTCGTGCTCGGTCTCGGCGCGCTCGTGTTCCGCACTGCGCAGCTGTTTGTGCAACAGAGCGTGCTGACGGGTCTCGTCTGGTTCGCGAAGATCCTCACGGACCCGTTCCACGACATCAAGCTCTATTGCCGCGCCCCGCTGCACCTGTTGCGGGGTGAGCTTGTCGATCCGATGGAGGACGTGGCCCACCAGGCCTGACGCAGCTCCCGCAAGAGCCGGCGTTGGATCGTCTTGTTGGTCAGTGCCTCGCCTGCCCACCACCAGCCGTCGCGCTGCATCGTCTCGGCCGCGGACACGATGCGGTCGGCAACGGCGGTGAAATCGGCATCGCTGAAGTCGAGCGTGAAGATGAGCCGTGCCGTGCCTACCCAGCTCAAAGCGAGGCCTGCCGCACGCAGGTAGTACTGGAACATCCAGTTGTAGTGCGATGGCTGCAGGTACGTGACCGACCAGATCGACGCGAGATGCGCGATTTGAACAGGCAGTTTCGCCGCGCGGAGGCGCTCGTTGAGCTCGCGCGCGCGCTCGTCCCACACCCGGTCGAGATCCCGGTAAATCGCGCGGACCGGCTCGCTCTCCAGTCGCTCGAGGAACTCGTTCATGGCGCCCATGACGTACGGATGCGAGTTGAACGTGCCGCGCGCGAAGCAGATGTCCGCTGGGCGGTCCTCGCGATAGCGCCTCATGAGGTCACGACGCCCACAGAGCGCTCCGACGGGCAACCCGCCGCCGAGCGATTTGCCGTAGGTCACGAGATCTGCGCGCACGCCGAAGTACTCCTGGGCTCCGCCCGGCGCGAGGCGGAATCCGACGAACACCTCATCGAAGATGAGAACGATGTTGCGCTCGGTGCAAACCCGCCGCAGCTCCTCGAGCCACGCCGTGTAGGCCGCCCGATCGAAGTGCGCACGGCGCCCGCTGTCCACGAGCGCCCAATCGGCCGGCGCGCTCCTGTTCGGATGCATCGCCTGCACCGGGTTGACGAGCACGCAAGCGATGTCGCCTCGAGCCCGCAAAACCCGCAGCGATGCGGTGTCCATGTCCTTCAGCGTATAGGTTCGCTCGGCGTCGAGCGGATTGCCGACCCCGGGCTGCACATCGCCCCACCATCCGTGGTAGGCCCCGCAGAACCGCACGAGGTATTTTCGCCGCGTGTGATAGCGCGCGAGCCGCACGGCCTGCATCACCGCCTCGGTCCCGGACATGTGGAAGGAGACTTCATCGAGGCCCGAGATCTCGCGCAGCCGCCGCACGTTATCCGCGACCACCGGATGGTATGCGCCCAGGACGGGCCCGAGCTCGCGCACCCGAGCGGTGCCGCGCTCGATGCACTCCTTGTAGAAGTCGTAGCCGAAGAGGTTCACCCCGTACGAGCCGCTCACATCGAGGAAGCGATTGCCGTCGATATCGGTAACCGTTGCGCCGGAGGAGGACTGGAGGAAGACGCTCGCAGGCAGATGCTCGCGGACCATCCGGCTGAAGGGGAATGGCACCCGGTAGCGACCCGTGAACTGCAGGTCGGAGATCGACCGAGCAACCTCGCGCGTGAGCGCGATCCCCCGTGGCGAGCGTTGCGCGTTGAGCTCGGCGAGGCCCAGGAATCCGGCCCGTCGGCGGGCGATGGTCTCGGGCGGGGCGCCATCCACGCCGAAGTAGCGCGTCTCGTCGTGCTCGTAGTGCGGAATCAGCCGTGCGATCCGTCGCGCGAGCCGGGCATGCCCGGTGAGCGAGCGATGCTTGGCGAGCGACAGGAGGATACGCAGCTGCGCTCGGCGCGCAACGAAGAGCAGTATCAGCGCCCCGGCGAGGTACCACAGAATCATGAGAACTCCGGACGTGTCTCGCACCGGCACACCGGGCATTTGGATACCATTCCTTTCACCGGCGCGCAAAGTATTTCAACTAGATGACAACCCGATGACAGTACGCTCGGTGATCGGCCGGATCGCCCGACAAGAGGATTTGAATTTCCTGCTGACGAACCGCCTGCCGCGCCGTTGGCTGACGCTATTCGTCGGCTGGCTGAGCCGGCTCGAGCAGCCGTTGCTCTGTCGCGCGGGCATCGCCCTGTGGGGGCTGTTCACGGAGCTCGATCTGAGCGAGGCGCACACCACCCAGTTCAGGAGCCTGCACGAGTGCTTCACGCGCCCGCTCAAAAGCGGCGCCCGACGGATCGATGCCAACCCGGCCGTGATCGTGAGCCCGTGTGACGGCATCGTCGGGGCGATGGGGCGGGTCGCCGCCGGAACGGTGCTTCAGGCGAAGGGCTTTCCATATACCCTCATGGACCTGCTCGGCGATGCCGACCTGGTCGATGAGTACCTGCACGGCTCGTTCGTGACACTGCGTCTCACGTCCGGCATGTACCACCGCTTTCACGCCCCGTACGACTGTCGCATCGAGCGGGTCACGTACGTGTCCGGGGATACCTGGAACGTGAACCCCATAACGCTCGAGCGCATCGCGAATCTATTCTGCAAGAACGAGCGCGCCATCATCCGCTGCCGGCTGTCGGACGCGGGCCCCCTCATCACGCTCGTACCGGTAGCGGCAATCCTGGTCGCGAGCATCCGGCTGCACTTCGTGGACGTACCTCTCAACCTCAAGTACCGCGGCCCCAACACGATCGTCTGCGATGCGGTGCTGCAGAAGGGGGCGGAGATGGGCTGGTTCGAGCACGGCTCGACGATGATCGCGTTCGCCCCGCCGGGCGTCTCGCTTCACTGCGGGCTGCGTGCGGGAGGCATCATCCGCATGGGCCAGGCGCTGCTCGACCTGACGCAGGGCTGAGCCGGTGGGCGAGGTCGCTGTCATCACGGGAACGACGCATGGGATCGGCCGGGTCACTGCCCGGGAGCTCGCGCGGGCGGGGCGGACCGTGGTGATGCTCTGCCGTGACGTGCGCGCCGGACAGGCGGTTCGCGGGGAGATTCTGCGAAATGCACCTGCCTCCGCCGTTCACGTCGTGCGCTGCGACCTCGCCTCGCTCGCCTCGGTCAGGGATGCCGCCGCCGCCGTCCGAGCTGACCATGCGCAGGTTGCGCTGCTCATCAACAATGCGGGGATGGTGAGCGTGCGCCATCGAATGTCGGTGGACGGATTCGAGCTCACCTTTGCGACCAATCACCTCGGTCCCTTTCTGCTCACCGCGCTGCTCGCGGATCGCCTGGTCCCCGCGGGGCGGATCGTGAACGTCGCATCGCGTGTCCATGTGCGCGGCCGGTTGGATCTCGCCGTGGTCACCGATCCGGGGGCGAGCTACGCGAGCGTGGGCGCCTACGCGCAATCGAAGCTCGCGAACGTCCTGCACACGTTCGCGCTCGCGCGCCGCCTGTCGCACACGCGGATCTGCGTGAACTGTCTGCATCCCGGCGTCGTCGCCACGAACCTGCTGCCGAGATGGCTGCGGCTGCTGAAGCCGCTCGTCAGCGAGGTGGTGGACGTCGAGCGCGGAGCACGTACCACGCTGCACCTTGCGCTCTCCGCGGCCGTGGCGGGAGTGACCGGCCGCTACTTCGACGAGCACCAGAATCCAGTGCGCGCATCGCCGCTCGCGGCAGACGTCGCATTGCAGGAGTCGCTGTGGAGAGCCAGCACCCGCTGGACGGGAGCTCCGGAGATTGGCGCAACCGAGGTGAGCTCCGGTCGGGGCGATCCCGAGCGCCGTGCGAGACTATCGTTCGACCAACCGAGGTGATGTTATGCAACCCTTGACGCGAGACGAAGCCATCCCATCGAGTTCCAGGTCCAAACTGACCGAGCTGTTGCTGTTCGCCGGGAATTTCGTGCGCCATCCCCACATGCTCGGATCGATCATCCCGAGCTCCCGCTTCCTCGTGAACCAGGTGCTCGAGCCCGTCGATTGGGAGCGCGCGCGGGTGATCGTCGAGTACGGGCCCGGCATCGGCACCTTCACGGGCGAGATCCTGCGCCGGATGCGCAGCGACGCGCGCCTGATCGTCATCGAGACGAACGAGGACTTCGTGCAGTTCTTGCAGGATTCACTCGCGGATCCGCGCCTCCACGTCGTGCACGACTCCGCGGCAGAGGTGCGCTCGGTATTGCAGCGGCACGGCCTCTCTGCGGCACACTACATCATCTCGGGGATTCCGCTCGGCAGCATGCCGCAGCCCGTCCGGGCCGATATCGTCGAGAAGACGCGCGCGGCGCTCGAGCCCGGTGGTGCGTTCCTCGTCTACCAGTTCACCCCCAGGGTTCTCCCGACGCTGCGCAGGTCCTTCGGCGAGGTGCGACGCGGGTTCCAGCTGTGCAACGTGCCCCCGGCGCAGCTCTTCGTCTGCAATCGTCAGCGCACCGAGGCCGCAACGGACACGAACTGCGCCGGGATCGGGTAGCCGGCGCCGCTGCGCCAGGGAGAATCGCCATGCCGTAGCGCTGCACGCGGCGCTGCAGAGGCGTACTCATCCCTTCTCGGACCGTCCGCCGGCGAGGGCTTTGACATCGCTCGTGCTGAGCGGCTTGCCGGCGATCGCCCAGTCGCCGCTCTTGACCTCCTCGATCACCGTCCACGTGACCGGCCGCATGGCTTCGCCCTCGATCTCGACCATGCAATCGGTGAGCTTGCGGATCATCTGCCTCTTCTGGTCGGCAGTGAAAACCCCTTCGATGAGCTTGACGTTGATGAAGGGCATGGCTCTCTCCTTGGATGATTGATTCGACCGCGCGTATCCAACACCCGCGACGCCACGCGTGTCCTTGCCGGGCGTCGCTGCGAGCTGCCCGTTCGTCCAGACTCCTGCCCGATCGTCCCGCGCCCGGCGCGCGCCGGGAAGGCTTGGCAGCGCATCATCGGAGGTCCACACTCCTTCAGGGCAGTCCTGAGTGGAGTCGCCGTTGACGACCGAAGCCATAGCCAAGTCGATGGTGCGCGCCCGCGCCACGTTCGCGCGCCGCCCGCAAGCTGCAACGCATCCTGACGATCCGGCCACGGCCCGCTGGGAGCATGGGACGCGCGTGGTCACGCGCCATCCCGAGGGCATGCGGTTCGCGACCGACATGCCGACTACGCTCGGCGGATCAGGAGATCAGGTGACTCCGGGATGGCTGCTCAGAGCGGCCCTCGCGTCCTGCCTCGCGACGCGCATCGCAATGTCGGCAGCGGAGGAAGGGGTTGCGCTCGCGAGCCTCGAAGTGTTCGCCACGAGCACCTCCGATGCCCGCGGCTTTCTCGGCATGGCCGAGCATGCCGGACAGCGCGTGCGGGCGGCTCCTCGATGCATTCAGCTGGACGTGAGGATCGGGGCTTCGGGTGTGCCACCTGCCCGTCTGCGCGCCCTGGTCGAGGAGAGTTCCGCGTGCTCACCGGTATCAGATGCCCTCGGGGCGGGTGTGTCTCTCGCGCTCAACGTCGAGGTTGCGCCGAGCTGAGCGAAGCGCATCCCTGATGATCTGATGGACGCATTGTCCGAAACTCTGCGGGTCGTGCGCTTGGTCGGCGCCATATTCATCCAGGGCCGATTCACGGCGCCCTGGTGCTATCACTCGCCGCGCGCCGACGCGGCGGCGCCACTCCTCGAGCCGGGCGCCGAGCGCGTCGTGATCTTCCATCTCATCACGCAGGGGGATTGTTACGTGGAGATCGACTCCGCGCCGCCCGTGCGTCTTGCCGCAGGCGACGTCGTCATCTTTCCGCAAGGACACGCGCATCGGATGTGCTCGCAGCCGGGTCTGCAGCCTGCCAAGGGAGCCGCGCTTGCGGACGTGCTGTCGCGTCGTCCTCGCGCGCTCGTCTATGGCGGGGGAGGGGCCACCACGCGTCTCGTGTGCGGCTATCTCGCGTGCGAGGAGCGGCTCGCGCGGCTGCTGCTCTCGGGGCTGCCGCCGCTGCTCAAGGTGAACGTGCGCGGCTCGAATGCCGGTGTATGGCTCGAGGCCTCCGTGCGCTACGCGCTCGCGGAGGCGCGCTCGCCGCGCCCGGGCGGCGCGGGCGTGCTCGCGAAGCTCGCCGAGGTGCTGTTCATCGAGGTGCTGCGTTTGTACGTGAGCGAGTCAGGCACGGACCGGCGGGGCTGGCTCGCAGGCCTCGGCGACCGGGTCGTGGGAGTCGCGCTCGCGCAATTGCATGGCCGGCCCGCCGAGCCCTGGACCCTCGCATCGCTCGCGCGCGCGGCTGGAGCCTCCCGGTCGGTGCTCGCCGAGCGCTTCCAGCAGCTGGTCGGTAGCGCTCCAATGGAGTACCTGGCGCAGTGGCGCATGCTGCTCGCGGCGAGCCTGCTCCGGCGCAGCAGCGCACCCCTCGCACGCATCGCGGAGGACGTGGGCTACCGCACGGATACCGCCTTCATCCGAGCCTTTCGCCGCGAATATGGGGTGCCCCCCGCCACCTGGCGACGCCGACAAGCTGCGACCCGCACCGCAACAAAGCCTACAATCGGGGCTGCGGAGCGTTCGACGCGAATTGCGGGATAAAACCCATGTTCTACCACGGCGGACTCTTGGGCCTTCTCGTCCTGATCGGGGACGTCTGGGCGATCGTCAACGTCTTCCAGAGCGGCGCAGATACGACGAGCAAGGTCCTATGGACGGTCCTCGTGATCGTCCTCCCGGTGCTGGGGTTCATCATCTGGCTCATCGCCGGACCCAAGACCGTGAAGGTTTGACGACACCGCGCGCGCCAGCGGCGCGGGCCGCACCGCTTCTCTTTAGTTAGACGGCGGCTCCTTGGCACGTCGCCTTGGCCGCGGCATCGATCGCCCGGCGCATGGCGGGGGTGATGCCGAAGATTGCGGCGCGCTTCGGACGGCTGAGGGCAAGCCAGTCCTCGGCGCTGCGCACGTTCTCGCTCGCAAGCCGCTCGATGATCGTCACCGGCAGCTCGTCCCAGGAGGTCGTGGCGTATTCCTCGGGTGGTGACCGTGTAGCTGTAGCTGGGCTTCGTGGGCTCATGGGACAACTCAAACACAGCCTCCGAAGCAAGCACTGTGCGCGAGGTGCCCATTTGCCCGTATCTGGAGCGAAGCCGATCACATTCCTGCGGTCGGGGCTATCGGTCTCACATAATGTCCGTTCCCCCGCCGCGGGAGTTTGCGCGCGGTCACACCGACAGCAAATGCAGTCCAAAGACGAGCAGGCAGGAGGCGGCGACGATCCGCGGCGAGTACGACGAGCGCTTCCCGGGGAGCGCGTAGAGCGCGAGCAGCGCGACCGTGAAGGCCGCTTCGAGCCACCAGTAATGGCTCGGACCCAGACCGCTCCTCTGCTGCCCGTACCGCCAGAGACTCCATCCGAGGTGCACCGATGCGTGCGGATAGAGTGCGATCCGCGCGGGGTGAATCAGGAAGTCGAGCACGAGGTGCGACATTCCCGCGATCCACACTGCGACGGCGACCGTCCGGTCGCGCTTCCAGAACGGGAGCGCGAACAGCGTCGACCAGATGAGGATCATGAGCGCCGAGTGCGACCAGTCGTCGAAGAAGCCCCGCGGTGGATACTCCGGCTCGATCCCGGCACGTGCGAATGCGATCCAGAGGAGGTCTGGAAGAAAGGCAGCCGTCAGCAACGCCCAGAGGGGGGCTCGCTCCACGCGGCCTTTCACGGCGAGCCCGGCGGCGAAGTGGGCCGCGTACATGGCCTAGCGCTTGCGTCTCGCGGCCGGGTGGACGAGAACCAGGATCAGTGCCGGGATGAGGATGAGCAGCAATTGCTGCAGGGCTTCAGCGGTGGGCACGGAGCCGGACTCCTCGATGTCGCCTGCTACGGAGCGACGAGGAGGCTCTGCACACCTTCCGCGGCAAGCGGTCCCGCGGGGGGTCGCGAGCGCTCGCGACGCGCGGCTTCGGCCGCCCGCAGCCGCGCGGTGGTGTAACGCGTGCCGTCGTGACTCCAGCCCGGGGGCGCCAAGAGATACGCGAACCGCTGCCGGAGCGTGAGGCCGGGTCTGAGAAGATCCCGGGCAATGGCGACGTACTCGTGGATCGCGATGCGCACCGGATTGAAGGTCGTCAGATCTCGCACCAGCCCGTACCGCGCGGGCTCCTCTCGGTCCTCGGCGACGAACGTGCCGAAGAGCCGATCCCAGATCATGAACACCCCTGCATAGTTCGCATCGAGGTAGCGCGGATTGCGCGCGTGGTGCACGCGATGATGGGACGGTGTGTTGAGGAGCCACTCGAACCAGCGCGGCATGCGATCGATCGCCTCGGTGTGGATCCAGAACTGATAGAGCAGGTTCACCGAGAAGGCGAGACCGATGGTCGCAGGATGAAACCCGAGGAATGCGAGCGGCACGTTGAGCAGCGTCAACCCACTGAACTGCGAGGTCCAGCTCTGCCGCAGGTTCACCGAGAGGTTGAAGTGCTGGCTCGAGTGGTGCACCACGTGGGAGGCCCAGAACCAGCGCGAGCGGTGACTCACGCGGTGCCAGAGGTAGTAGCGGCCATCATCGAGCACGAAGGCGATGAGCAGCGACCACCAGGTGAAGGGGACGTTGAAGAGCCGATGTGCGTAGGCAAAGAACACCCCGCCCATGAACAGCCACCCGAGCACGCCCCAGAAATAGATGCTTCCCGCGCTCACCAGAACGCTGGCGAGGGTATCGCGGAGCTCGTATTCGGCCCTGATGCGCACGGTCGCGGCGAGCAGGATCTCGAGAGGAATGAGCAGCAGGATCACAAGCTGCACGAGGCTCACCACCTGGGTGTAAAACGGATCAGGCATGGTGGAGTGAGCCTTCCCGCTGCCGACGGGTGCTGCCCGCGAGGACTTGCAGCCGCGCGAGCCATGCGCTGCGCTCGTCCGGATGGGCAAGAGAGAGCGATGCGCGCGGGCCGCCGTAGTCCGCGAACTTGAGCCGCAGGGCCGAAGCGGCGCAAGCGCGAACCGAGGCGAGGTCGCCGGGCTCGAGGACGCGCGCGTTCCAGCGTAGCCCGTGGCCTTGAAGCAATCCGATTCCGGACCCACCGCGCAGCTCGATCAGCGCGTTGCGCCCGTCAGCGGTGATCGTTGCGACACCGGCGGCTTCGGGGAAGCGGTCCCGGAAGAGCTCCAGCGCAGCGCCCGGATCCGCAAGGCGCGGCTCCTGCGCGCGGCGGTTTCCCGCGCGCAGAATGAGGAGCGCTGCGAGGGCGCCGATGAGCAGGTTCGCTCCGATCGCGATGGAGAGCTCCAGCATGACGCATCCGTATCACAGGAAGTGGAGGCCGGGCAAGGGCGCGACGGGATGCACCCGGGTCGGCTCGCGGCGCAGGTCGCACGCGCCGTCTGCGGCGCCGCTCAGCTATCGGACAGCGAACCGCCGCAGGTCGAAGGCCGACACGTCCTGCCGCGGTGTGCGGCCGGCCACCAGGGCGGCGACGAGCTCCGCCGTACCCGCCGCGAGCGTGAGGCCGATGTGCTGATGACCGATCGCGTAGAAGACGGAGCTGCGCTCGAGGCGGCCGATGCCGGGCAGGTAATCGGGCAGAACGGGCCTCGGCCCCGCCCAGGCGGCAGTGAGGCGATCGCACCGGTAACCGAGCCGTGCGAGGCTCGCGTGCAGGCGCGCGGGCTTGCGCGCATCGAGCGGCGCATCGAGCCCCGCGAAATCCATGAAGCTGGTGGCCCGCAACCGCCCGCGCATGGGCGTCACGACGACGTGATCGTCGGAATAGACGATCGTCGCATCGCAAACTGGCGCGTGATCGGGCAGCTCCACGTGATAGCCGCGCACGGGTTCGAGCGGGGCGGATAACCCGAGGGGCTCGAGGAGCGGCGCCGACCACGCGCCGGCGCACACGATCGCGGCGCGCACGTTGAGGATGCCGGCGGCGGTGTGCAGGCCCACTCCGGAGGCGTTCGGTTGCACGGCGCGCACCTCAATTCGGGCGAGCTCTGCTCCCGCCTGGACGGCATGCGAAACGAGCGCCTGTACCACCTCGAGGGGATCGAGCACGTGCGCGGTCAGCGGAAACCACAGGGCCGCGGCATCGAGTGGGGCGCGCGCCCCAGCGCGATGCAGGGAGTTCACGCTCATCCGCAGCCACTCGGGGGGCGCCGGCTGCGTCGCGACGCCGCCCCGCTCCATCGCCTGTGCCCGAGCGGCGGCGCGCGTGTGGGCCGTCCGGCCGAACCACACCTCGTAATGGCCGCCCTTGTGCAGGAGCTCCGAACGTCCGACGCTTCCGAGTAGGCGCTCCCAGTCCTCTACCGCCGCGCTCACGAGGGGAGCGAGATGAAGCGTGTTTTCCGCCTGGCGAGCCGCCGCCGCGGCGAATCGTCTGGCCCACGGCAGAATCGCGAGGGTGCGTCTGAAGGGGATGTCGAGCACGCCACCCAAGGGGTAGAGGTCGCGCCAGAAGCTACGCAGCAGCGCGCGGGAGGGCAGCGGCTCGACGTGCTCGCTCGCGATGTGCCCCGCGTTGCCGAAGCTCGCCCCGCCCGTCCCGGGGTCGGCGCGATCGAGCAGCAGGACTTGAGTACCCTCCGCAGCGAGCCGTGCGGCGAGCGCCGCGCCGATCACGCCTGCGCCGATCACGGCCACGGCATTCTGGCGGTCCATTCGTAGATCGTATACGATCTACCGCAGGCGTTTCCACGCCTCACCCGAGGGATTGCATCCATGTCGAGGCCCTTGACCTGCACTTGGGCGGGCGTGCTGCCTGCCGCGACCACGCAGTTCAACGCGGACCTCGAGGTGGATCTCGAGGCGACCCGCAGCGTCCAAGCGGCGCTGCTGCGCGACGGCGTGCATGGCCTCGTTCTCATGGGGACGGTCGGGGAGGGCAACTCCTTGAGCGCGGAGGAGAAGCGCGCCGTGCTCGCGGGGGCGGTCGAGAGCGCACGCGGCAAGGCGCCGATCATCGCCGGGGTCTCGGAGCTTGCGACCGCCACGGCCGTGCGGTTCGTGCGCGATGCCGAGCGCCTGGGCGCGAGCGGCTTCATGGTGCTGCCGGCGATGGTCTACGTGCCCACCCCGCGCGAGCTCGAGTACCACTTTCGGGCGATCGCCGCGGCCACCGCGCTCCCGATCATGCTCTACAACAATCCCCCTTCCTATCGCGTCAACATCGATCTCGAGGTGCTCGGGCGCCTTTCGGACGTGGCGAATATCGTCGCGATCAAGGAATCCTCGCCCGATCCGCGGCGCTTCACGGATCTGAGCAACGCGTTCGGCGAGCGGTTCACCCTGTTCGCCGGGCTCGACGACATCGCCTTCGAGGGCCTGATGCTCGGGGCCAAGGGCTGGGTCTCGGGCCTCACGAATGCCTTTCCGGCCGAATCCCTCGCGCTCTACGCGGCGATCCGGGCGGGGGATCTCGAGCGGGCGCGGCGCATCTACCGCTGGTTCATGCCGCTTCTGCATCTCGATTCGGAGCACGACCTGGTCCAGTCCATCAAGCTCGCCGAGCAGGCGATGGGGCGCGGCTCCGAGCGCGTGCGGCCGCCGCGCTGGCCGCTCGAAGGCGCGCGCCGTGCCGCGGTGCTCGCGATGGTCGAGCGGGCGAAGGCCACGCGGCCTTCATGAGCGGCACTCGCAAGGTCCGGGTCATCGACTCTCACACCGGGGGGGAGCCCACCCGGGTCGTCATCGATGGGGGCCCGGAGCTCGGCTCGGGCTCGATGCAGGAGCGAATCGAGCGCTTCCGGCGCCGTGAGGATCGATTCCGCTCGGCCGTCGTGAACGAGCCCCGCGGCTCGGATGCCCTCGTCGGTGCATTGCTGGTCGAGCCCAGCGACGCGCGCTGCATTGCCGGTGTCATCTTCTTCAACAACATCGGCTACCTCGGCATGTGCGGCCACGGCACCATCGGGGTGATCACGACCCTGGCCCACTTGGGCCGCTTGGGGCCGGGTGAGCACCGGCTGGAGACCTGCGCAGGCATCGTGACCGCGACGCTCGCCGCGGACGGCGCCGTCTCGGTTGCCAACGTTCCGAGCTTCCGCCGCATGCGCGACGTGCGGTGCGAGCTCCCCGGAGGCGGCACGGTGAGTGGTGATGTCGCCTGGGGCGGGAACTGGTTCTACCTGATCGATCATCATGGTCAGGAGCTGACGCTCGCCAACGTACCCGCCCTCACGCAATTTGCGTGGCGGGTGCGCCGGGCACTCGATGCCCGGGGATTTGCCGAGGTGGACCACGTCGAGCTCTTTGGTCGTGCGGCCTCGAGCGAGGCGCACGCGCGCAATTTCGTGCTGTGTCCGGGCGGTGCGTACGACCGCTCGCCGTGCGGCACCGGCACCAGCGCGAAGATTGCGTGCCTCGCGGCAGATGGGAAGCTCGCGGAGGGCGAGGAATGGGTGCAGGAGAGCATCGTGGGCAGCCTCTTCCGCGCGAGCTACCGGCGCGCGGCAGAAGGCGTCGTCCCGACCATCCGCGGCGGGGCTCACATCACGGCGGAAGCGACGCTGCTGCTCGATGAGCGGGACCCCTTCTGCTGGGGCATCGCACCGACCGCCGTGCGCAGCGTGACATCGTGAACGAGCGCATCGCGCGCACGCTCACCGGTCAGATCGTCGTGCGCATCCGCGAGAAGATCCTCGCCGGCGAATACGCACCCGGAGCCCCGCTGCTTCAGGACTCGATCGCTGCAGAGTTCGGCGTCAGCAAGATCCCGGTGCGCGAGGCCTTGGTTCAACTGCGGGCCGATGGACTCGTCGATATATTTGCGCATCGTGGTTTTCAGGTTCGCCCGCTCTCGGCCGAGGAGGTGAGCGAGGTGTTCAGTCTGCGACTCGCGATCGAGCCCGACGCCGTGGGGCGAGGCGCCAAGCTCGCGCGTGCCGAGGACATCGCTACCGCGAAGTCCGCGCTGGCGGTACTGAGTGCTTCGCTCGCGCTCGGCGAGCTCAGCCGCTCGGGCGATCTCAACACCGCCTTTCACACCGCTTTGATCGTGCCGTCGCGGCAGCCGGTTACGGCCGAGGCGCTCAGCCGGCTGCATACGATGTCCCAGCGCTACATTCGCATGCACCTCAAGCCGCGCGGCCGGGCGAGACGCGCCGCCCAGGAGCACACCGCGCTCTTTCAGGCCTGGTCGGCCCGCAGGGCGCGAGAGGCCCGAAATCTTGCAGAGGCGCACATCCGGGAGACGCAGGACGAGCTCGCCGCGGCGCTTCGAGCGTCCGCCTGAGCCGGATGTATAATCGTCGCAGGTCTCACGGCTTCCGGAAGTGGAGGCATCATGCATACCATTCACGAACGACGGAGACGAGGTCGCGCGCTTGCCACGCTGCTCCTGAGCGGACTCATCGGGGCGGCGGCGCTCCCCCAGGTCTCGAGCGCAAGCCCCACGCCGTGCTTTTTCCGGAACAACTGGAACCCGGTCGCCGGCGGCTCGGGCCGCTGGAAGGTGACCCCGGATGCGCGCACGATGTACATCAACGTCGCCGGCTCGATCTACCGGCTGGATCTGGTCGAGCCGTACCCGATGCTCAAATCCGTCTGGGCCGTCCTCAACGATACGGATTCGAGCAACACGATCTGCAGCGCGGACGACTTCAAGCTTTCGGTCACCGACCGGCTCGGCAACTGGGAGGCGCCCATCGTCAAGAAGATGACGCTCCTCACTCCCGAGGAGGTTGCCGCGTTACCGAAGAACCTGCGGCCCTAGCGGTGCGCAACGGGTGACTCGCGACCTCGGTCGGCGCTCACCGACGGGACGCGGACGACACCGCGACCGGAAAGTAGCCCCTCAGGCCCCCAGGACGTTCGGATCCCTCCACCCGCGCTCGAACGGCAGCCGCCAGGCGTGCGGGGCGATCAACTGATGGATGGCGTTGGGACCCCAGGAGCCCGGCGCGTACGGTCGCACCGGCGGAGGAGTCTCGAGCAGTGGCGTCGAGACCTCCCACAGCCGCTCGATGCCCTCGGCCGTGGTGAAGAGGGTGTGATCGCCGCGCATGGCATCGAGGATCAGCCGCTCGTAAGCCTCCAGCACATCGCCCTCGAGGCCCGTATCGTGCATCGCGAATTGCAGGCTCAGCTTGTCGAGCCGCATACCGGGGCCGGGACGCTTGCCGTAGAAGGACAGGGACATCTTCGAGACGTCCGCGAGGTCGAACGTCAGATGGTCGGGGCCCTGGCCGCTCACGCCGGAGCCCTCCGGAAACATGCTCTTCGGGGGCTCGCGGAATGCGATCGAGATGATTCTCTGGCCTTCGGCGAGCTGCTTGCCCGTGCGCAGATAGAAGGGTACCCCGGCCCAGCGCCAGTTGTCGATGAAGCATTTGAGCGCGATGAAGGTCTCGGTGTCCGATTCGGGCTGCACGCCCGGCTCGGAGCGGTAGCCGTTGTACTGGCCGCGCACGACGTCGCTCGGCTTGACGGGCAGGAGACTGCGAAAGACCTTGTTCTTCTCCTCGCTGATCGAGGCGGACTCGAGCGCGGTCGGCGGCTCCATCGCCGTGAAGGCGAGGATCTGGAACAGGTGTGTGACGACCATGTCGCGATACGCCCCCGTCGCCTCGTAGAACGCGGAGCGCTTCTCGAGACCGAGCTTCTCCGGCACATCGATCTGTACGTGATCGATGAAGTTGCGGTTCCAGATCGGCTCGAACAGCCCGTTCGCAAAGCGGAACGCGAGGATGTTGAGGACCGGCTCCTTGCCGAGGAAGTGATCGATACGAAAGATGCGCTCCTCGTCGAACACCTCGTGGAGCGTGCGGTTCAAGGTCACCGCGCTCGCGAGGTCCACGCCGAAAGGCTTCTCCATGATGATGCGGGCGCGCGCGACGAGGTCCGCCTCGCCGAGCATCTGGATCGCAGCAAGCGCCGCGTTCGGTGGCACGCACAGGTGATGCAGGCGGCGCGTCTCGGCTCCGAGCTCCGCCTCGGCCCTCCCGACCGCCGCTTTCAACGCGGCAGGTCCGGCCGATAGCGGCACGTAATCGAGGCCCGCGCTGAAGGCTTTCAAGTCGGTGTCGGTGACCTTGCGCGCGGAGAACTGGCGCAGCGCCTCGGCGGCGAGCTCGCGAAAGCGATCCGGCGTGAGGTCATCGAGTGAGACCCCGATGATCCTGCATCCGGGAATGAATCCGGCCGTCGCAAGGTGAAACAGCCCGGGCAATAGCTTGCGGCGTGCGAGATCGCCCGTGGCGCCGACGAGCACGACGGCCTGTGGATAGCGGGGGCCAACGCCTTGAGGAATCTTCACCATGTGTCGTGCTCGTTAGGTGAGCGCCCTGTCGAAGAGCGCCATCTGGCGACTCCACGCTCTCTCGGCCTGCGCGTGGTTGTACACGCGCGAGTCGGGAGGACACCAGCCGTGAAGCGTGCCGGTGTACACCTCGATCTCGGCCGCAACGTGCGCCGTCAAGAAGGCCTCGCGCAGCACGTTCTTCGCTTCGGGCTGGCGCTTGTCGTCGTTCGCGGCGATCGCAATGAGGAATTGCGCCTTGATCTTCGGGACGAGGAGGTGCGGACTGTCCGGTCCATCCGTGACGAGGTTCGCGCCGTGAAAGGAGGCTCCCGCGCCGACTCGATCCGGAAATTCGGCGGCCGTGCGCAGCGTGAACGGGCCGCCCATGCAGTAGCCGGTGGTCGCGAGGCTGCGATGCTTGTGCACGGAGTGCTGCCGATCGAGCCAAGGGACGAACGCGCGGGCGTCGGTGACCACCCGTTCGGGCGTGAGGCTCATCATGAGCGCCGTGAGTGCCTGGCGCGTCGCCGGGTCCTGGAAGTCGGCATGCTCGGGCGAGGTGGGAGCCTTCTTCGTCCGGTAGAACGGATTGACGACCAGGACCGAGTAGCCGGACTCGGCGAGTCGCTTGCCCATCTGCCTGAAGGCCGGGCGTAACCCGAAGATGTCGGGCCACATGAGAACACCGGGATGCGCGCCCCGGGAGGGGTGCACGAAATAGGCATCCGCCGTGCCGTCGGGAGTCCTGATCTCGACTTCCGCTTCCTCCACGGTGAGGGCATTGGCGAGCGCCGGCAGCAAAGAGGCGAGCCCCGTGCCGACCGTGAGTGCCCCGAAGCGCCTGCGGGACAGCTCCGCCGATTTGAGCTCGTACTCGAGCGCATCGTCCATCGAGTCGTTGTCGCACATGCTCCGCTCCCCGGACGCCAGCGTCCCCTAGGATGCAGGCGTCCCGTTACAATTAACGCCTCCCCTCAGAAGGGGCGATAACGATACAACCAGGTTTCCGACAGGGTGGAAGTCGCGCTCCTGAGATAGAGCCGCATGTCCACGTCGCCGGGGCCCGCCGCCGTGAAGTCGAACAGCGCGCGCCAGTGACCGGGGACGCTGTCGGGCACAGCCTCCGTGAAGACATCGGAGAACGTGCCGCTCGAGGCCCAGAGAATGGCTCGCGGGCGCACGCCGAAGGCAGCCCGACGAGCGGACCGCCCAGGAATTCGACGACGAACTTGCGCACGCCTTTCGGGCGCGGCTTGCCGGGCGAGTTGCGTGCCCGCCGTGGCGGGCTGCTTCGGTACCCACATGGCGACGATGTTGTCATGAATCTCATCATCGGTGGGAATCTCGACGAGTTGCACCGACCCCTCGCCCCAGTCCCCGAGCGGCTCGACCCAGAGGCTCGGTCGCAGGTCGTAGCGCACACCGTCGAGGTAGTGATCGAAGTTGCGGTCACGTTGCAACAGCCCGAAACCGCGCGGGCCGTGATCGGCGAAGGCGGAGGCGACCGTGCGCACCGGATCGTTGAGCGGGCGCCAGATGTGCTCGCCCGCCCCGGTCCAGAGCGCAAGGCCATCCGAGTCGTGTACCTCCGGTCGCCAGTCGATCGCGGGGGGCTTCTCAGTCTTTGTCTAGGAGAGCTCCTCACTGAAACCGGTCCAGCTCGAGATATGCCCCCCTGACACCCATTCAACACTACGGGCGAGGGCCGGACGCGGTCAAACCGGCTCGCGACGCTCGCCGCAGGGGGCGCATTACCCTATGCTGTGCCGCCTTGATGCATACCTTGTGCCGCGTTGACACATGGAGGGATTCCGCTCGAGGCGCGAATCGCCCGGCGTAGGCTCGACCCACCCATGGAAACACTCCCTCCGGCTGCCCGCACCGCCCCGCCATCCCAGACGCGCGCGTTCAGCACGATCTTCCTGATCGAGATGTGGGAGCGCTTCGGCTTCTACGGCATGCAGGTGCTCATGGTCACCTACATGATCAGGAAGCTCGGATTCGAGGACACTCGCGCCAATCTCGTCTGGGGCGCGGCCGCCGCGCTCATCTACGCGACTCCGGCCATCGGCGGCTGGATCGGCGACAAGCTCCTCGGCTCACGTCGCACGCTGCTGACCGGCGCGGTCCTGCTCGGCCTCGGGTACGCCCTGCTGTGGATACCCTCCAACACGCCGTACTCGCTCTACTTCGGACTGGGCGTGATCATCGTCGGCAACGGCCTGTTCAAGCCGAACTCCGGCAACATGGTGCGCAAGATCTACGAGGGGGACGACACCCGCATCGACAGCGCCTTCACCATGTACTACATGGCCGTCAACATCGGCTCGATGATCTCCATGACGCTCACGCCCTGGGTCCGCAACGTCATCGCCGCGCGCTACGGCGATACGGCCGGCTGGCACATGGCCTTCGGGGTGTGCTCGATCGGTCTTGCGTTCGGCCTCGCGAACTACTCACTCATGCGAGGTGCGCTCGCGCGCATCGGCTCACCCCCGGACACCCGGCGCGCGGAGCCGCGGCGCGTTACCGCTGTCGCTGCAGGCGCCGTCGCGATGGTGCTGGTCGCGGCGCTCATCCTGCAGAGCGAGACCGTCGCGCGAGTGTGCGTGTACACGGCCGGCGTGGTGATCCTCGGCATATTCCTCTACCTCATCCATGGCAGTCACCGCGAGGAGCGCGCGGGGATGATCGCGGCGCTCGTGCTCGTGTTCCAGACGATCTTCTTCTTCATCTTCTACGAGCAGATGCCCACCTCGCTCAATCTTTTCGCCCAGCACAACGTGAACCTCGATTTCAGGCTGTTCGGCTGGCACCTGTTCACCTGGATCCCCGAGCAGTACCAGAACCTGAACTCCATCTGGATCGTCGTCTTGAGCCCGGTGCTCGTCGCGGTCTACAACACGCTCGGCCGGTTCGGCAAGGATCCTCAGATCGCGGTGAAGTTCGCGTGGGGCTTCGCGGCGGTCGCCGTCGGCTTCTTCATCTACGGAATCGGCGGCCAGTGGGCGGTCAACGGCCAGGTGTCCTCCTGGGTCATGGTCGCGGGGTACGGGGTGTACTCGCTCGGTGAGCTGCTCGTGAGTGGACTCGGCCTTGCCATGATCGCCCGCTACGTGCCCGCCCGCATGGGCGGATTCATGATGGGCGCCTACTTCGTCGCCGTCGGGATCTCCCAGTACCTCGGGAGCGTCGTCGCGAATTTCGCGCACGTCCCGGCGGCCCTCGCGAGCCCCGTCGAGTCCCTGCCGATCTACACGCACCTTTTCAACGAGCTCGGATTCGCCGGGATCGGCTGCACGCTCATCGCGCTCGCGATGCTGCCACTCATGGGCAAGCTCTCGGCACAGCACGCCGCAAAGGCAGGCACGGCGCCGCCGCTTCCGCGGGTGCGCAGCGAAGAGTTCGATACGACCTGAGCTCCCGCGATCCATGGCCGCCTCCGCTACGTCCACGGTCGATGTCGCACGCCTGCTCGATGAGCGGGCGATCTCTGCCCTGCAGCTGCTCGTTGCGTTGCTCTCCGCCTGCATCATGTTCGTGGACGGATATGACGTGACCGTCATGGCGCTCGCGGTTCCCGTGATCGCACGCGAGTGGGCGATCACGCCGCCGCATTTCAGCTATGCGCTCTCGGCGGTGCTCCTGGGGCTGAGCGGGGGAGCGGCGCTCTTCGCGCCCCTCGGCGATCGCGCCGGCCGGCGTCCGCTGCTCATCATCGCGATGCTCCTGGTCGGCGTTGCGACCACGGCGACCGCCAGCTCGACGAGCCCCTTGCAGTTCGTGGTGTGGCGGCTCCTCACGGGTATCGCGATGGGCATCAGCATCCCCAACTGCAACGCCTGGACCGCCGAATACGCCCCGACGCGCAGCCGCGCGACGATCCTCGTCGTCATGAACGCGGCGATCGGGGCGGGCTCCTTCTGCGCCGGCTTCATCGCGCCCGTGATCTTTGCCCACTGGGGCTGGCGCGGTGCCTTCCTCGTCGGCGGGGCCGCACCGGTGTTGATCGGCCTTGCAATCCTGGTGGCGGGCCCGGAATCTCTGAAGTTCCTCGCGGTGCGACGTCCGGACGATCCGCGGATCCCCGGAATTCTCGCGCGCATTGCGCCCGAGCTCGGCCCGCTCACACGGCTGCATCATCCGGAATCGGCGCCGCAGGCTTCGCGGTGGTCACTCCTCGGGCTCCTCCGACCGCTCCTGCAACTTCTCGGGCCGCTATACCGGCGCCGCACTCTCGTGCTGTGGGGCCTCGTGGGCATGAACCTCTTCACGCTTTACGTGCTGATCAGCTGGTTGCCGACGCTGCTGCAATCGGACGGCTGGCCGCTCGATGATGCCCTGCGCGGCGCGGTGCTCATTCAGGCGGGAGGAATCATCGGGGGCGTGTTGCTGTCGCTGTTTCTCAGCCGGGGCCAGACCCTGCCGGCGCTCGGCATCGCGTTTCTCGCGACGGCCATGTGCCTCGTGCTGTTTCGGGCCGCGGGTTTCGCGGCGAGCTGGTTCGTCCTCGCGCTGATCGGCGGCGGCACGAGCGGCTCGCAGCTTGCGCTCAATGCACTCTCGACCGCCTACTACCCGCCGGCGGTCAAGGCGACCGGAATGGGCGGGGCCGGAGTGATCGGCAACATCGTCGCGTTCCTTGCGCCCCTTGCGGGCGGCTGGGCGATCGAGCGGGGATTCTCCGCGGTCAACATCCTCGCGATGCTCGCCGTGCTGCCGGCGCTCTGCGCGCTCGGCGTGCTCCTCATGCGACGCGAGTGGCAGTGGAATTAGTATTGGAACTGGTACGTGATGCCGATGCTGCTTCCCGGATCGTTCTCGGGCGTGACGCCTTGCGCCGTGGCGGTTCCGTTGCCGAGGCGCGTCTGCAGCTTGAGGTGCTTGGTCAGGTCCACATCGACCTGTAGCTGACTCACGCCGGTCGTGCTCTGCGTTGCCGCGACGAACACACGGCTCGTGACGTAGCGTCCGGCGGTCACGGCCGCGCCGGTGTTCTGATTGGGATTCGTGCCGGTGTTCGGCGCGCTGCCGACGGTCAGGACGTTGAGCCCGAGCGCCTTCTGCACCTTCTCGAGCGGATTGAGTCCGCCGCCCCCGACGCCGGTCAGGCTCACGAGCGCCGCGCCGATCTCGGCGAGCTGCACCGCGGTGAGCTGCGCGGCGGGTTCGCCGAACAAGAGGCGCGCGAGGATCTCATCCTGCGGCAGCGGCGGGCTGCTCGAGAGCTCGAAGCGCGGTGCGTCGGCGAAGCCCGAGATGTGCAGCGTGACGGTGGCATCGGCCGCGGTCGCCGAAGCGGTGAAGTCGAGCGTTGGATCGATCCTCCGGCGCAGCCCCGCCCCGTTGAAGCTCACATCGCCCATCGTGAAGTTGAGCCGGGCGCTCGCGAGCGAGAAGCTCCCCCGCAGCATCTGAAAGCCCCCGCTCACCACGGGCTTCAAGGTGGTGCCGCGGATGCGCACCTCGCCCCCGAGCTCGGCGTTGAGGCCGCGTCCCTGAACGAGAATCTCGCGCGGGGCATCGACCGCGATATCAAGACCGATGACGAGGCGATGCACGACCGGTGCCGGGGGCGCCTGCCCCGGACGGATGACGTTGAGCACCTGAACGTTCGGGGGAAGGCTGTTCGGGATGCCGATGAGCGCGCGGTTCACGCGAAGGGTGCCGGCGATCTCGAGCCGCTCGCGCAAGGTGCCCTTGGCGCTCATGTCGGCATTGAGGTTGGCCGTGAGGATGTCGTTCGTGATCGGCTGGGCGTTCCTGGCCGTGAGCCGCAGGTCGATTGGCATTCCCCGTTCGAGCACCCCGAACGTGCCGGTCATCGAGATATCACCGCTCCCCGCGTGCGCGGTGAGGCTCGCGATCTTGAGTATTCCCTGGCCGCCGACGAGGTGGGCCGTGATATCGCCGAGGTGAATGCCCTGGGTGTAATCGCGAATGTCGCCGTGCGTGAGCTCGACCGAGCCGCCGATCTCGGCATCCTGTGCCGGGCCCGTGACGGTCGCGTTGACGCTGAGCGTGCCCGCCGCTCGCTCCCCGTGCGCCTCGAGGAACGCGTTGGCGAAAGCGACGTCGAGCTTGCCGGCGAGCTTCAAGTCAACCGTGCTCTGAGCATTGAGCGGCGCGCGGCCAGTGATCGTGAGCTGCGAGGCGCGTCCGGCATGCAGTGCCGCATCGAGCTGCGCGGTGGTGCCCATGAGCTGCGCGGTGACCCGTAAGTCGAGCAGCGGTAGCGCCGCGGCCCCGGGATCTCCGAACCGCAACGCGCTCACCGCGAGCCGCGCGCGCCCGAGCGGGGCCGAAAGCGTTCCGTGCAGGCGCGTCTCGAGCCGCAAGCTGCCCTGTGCGAGCAGGTGGGGGACGAACGCGTTCACGAGGTGTGCGTCGACCCCGGAGAGCGAGGCGCGCAGCTCGAGCGCGGGTGCGAGTTCACCCGCGACCTCGAGGACCGCGTGCTCGGCTCCGAGGCGGACCTTACTGAGCTGCAGGCCACTCGCGAACGCGATGCGCGCCGGCGACAGGAGCCGCAGCGATTGCCCGTGGTAGCTCACCTGTGCGCTCGACAGCTCGAGCACACGCGCGGGAACGTCGAGCTGCGCGTTCGCGCCGAGTCGCGCAGGCCCGCTGCGCAGCCCCTCGGACTGGGCGGCGAGTGACAGCCTCACGGCATCGATCGGGCCAGATCCCGTGAGCTTCGCCGTGGTGGTGAGCTGTCCGGCGCCGATATCGTGCGCATCGAGCTCGAGTTGCACGTGCGTGCGGCCGCCGTCGGGGCTCAATCCCAGACCGCCGGTGAGGCTGCCCTGCAAGGGCCGCCCGACGAGCGGTGCAAGGTCGGCGAGCCGGTCGATGCGCAGCTTGAGGCTTCCGCGGCCCTGCGAGAGATCCGTACCGGTCGTGAGGTCCGCCTCGAGGTGTGCGCTCTTCCAATCGGTGCGCTGGATCTCGAGGTGGTAGGTGTCACTGCGGCTGCGCTCGAAGAAGGCATCGAGCTGGACGGGCGCGCCGAGGAAGCTCCCCTTCGCCTCGATGGCGGCGGTCGGCGCCGAGGGTAGCCCGTGAGCTTGCACGTTCATCGCGACCGTGCTGGTCGGAGAGCCCCGAATCGAGAGCGTGGCGGCCGCCTGCATTTCCGCCCCGACCAACCGCGGCGCGCCGGCAAACTGTCCGGTCGCTTGCAGCTTTCCCGCAAAGTCCGGCGACAGGGCGGCCAGACTCGGAAGCTCGAGCGACCAGCGCCCGCGCAGCTCACGCACGGCGCCCGTTGCGGGGCCTCGGGATGGCTGCGTTCCGGCCCGACCCGCGCTCGCGGTCACTCGCTGCGCGCGGCCGCTCGCCGAGAACGAGAGGGCCGCTCCCGTCACCGAGAGCCGCTCGACGGTGAGGGCCTGGTCTGTGAGGCTCGCCGAAACCTGTGCCCGTGCGGTCCGGCCGAGCAGGCCCGCCCACCGTCGCGGTGCGCCGAAGGCGGCGTTCGCGCCCATCTCGAGTCGCACGGTGCCCGAGCGCTGCGCGAGCTTTCCCGAGACGGTCGCCTTGCCGCGCACGTCCCCCTGCCGGGCGAGCGCGGCGAACGGGGAGAGGTCCGGCAGCGTGATCGTGAATGCGACGCTGCGAGCGCCGGCCGTGACGGCCTGCGCGCGCAACGAGACGAGCCGCTGATCGAGCGTGAGCTCGAGCGGCCGCCCTGCCTCATCGAGGTGCAGGGTCGCTGCGACGCGCAGCGGGGAAGCCGCAAGCAGCTGCGGCGGAACATGCGGGATCGCGAGGCCCCTCACGGTCGCATCGACGTTGAGCGCTCCGCCCGAGGCGGACAGAGTCGCGCGCAGGCTCGCGAGCCGCGCACCTTCCGGAAGCTGCAGCCCATCGACCGAGACCGCGCCACTCGCCTGCGGCGTGCGCAGCGAGCCTGTCCAGCGTCCTTCGATGTCGAGGTGCTGCCAGGCAAGGCCGGGACGCGGTGCCAGTTGAGGAGACTCGGCGGAGTACTCGAGCGTGCCCTCGCGCCCATGCAGGTCGAGCGTTCCACGCACCTGCACGTGCAAGTCCCCCGCGCGCGCGTTCAGCTCGATCGCTTCGGCCGTGCGCGGCCCGGCGAGACTGCCGGTGACCTCGAGCGCTCCGAGACCGGGCAGACGCGCAAGATGCTCGAGCGGGCCGCCCGCCGGCTCCTCGAGCTTGAGATTCGCATCCATGCGGGCGGGGTCGAGCCTGAGGTGCACGTCGTACTCGATGCGGGCGTCCTCGGCAGACTCGAGATGACCGCTGCCGCGCACGTCGAGGCGCGCATCCTCGAGAGAGTCGAGATGTCCGCTGCCGCGCACCTTGAGATCTGCCCTCATACCGGCGAGTGCGGGCTCGAGCACGAGTGCGTCGATCGTGAAGTCGGCGACGTCGAACTGCGGCAGGTGCAGCTTCCCGCGGTGGTGCGGCGGACGGCTCACGGGGCGGCGCCGCACGTCAACCTGCGCCGCGCGCACGCGCTGCACTTTCACATACCAGCGGATGAAGTCGAGCGGGGACCACTGAAGCGAGATGTGATCCGCGGTGAGCCACACGCCCTGCTCATCGCTCACCTCGAGCCGGGCGAGCTCGAGCCGGGACGGAAAAGCGCCGGCGAGGCCCTCGAGGCGCACGTCACCCTTCGTGAGGTCCAAAGTGACGCGCTCGATGAGCTCGCGGCCCCGTTGCGTGTTGCCCGCGACGAGCACGGCCGCGATGAGCAGCACGATGAGCAGCGCGAGGGCGCCGACACTCCACGCGGCGATTCGCAGCGTCCGGCGCATCACCTGCCCTCGCGCGGGGCACGCATCAGAATGCCTGCCCGAGGCCGATGTAGACCTCGAAGCGGGCATCGTCCTGGCGCCGCACGGTCGGTACCGCGAAGTCGACGCGGATGGGTCCAATCGGGGTGTAGTAGCGGATCCCCGTGCCCACCCCGACGCAGAACACCCCGCTTCGGGAGGGTGCCGGTGGCGCGTGCCCGAACTGCGGAGGTCCCATGCAGTCCGTCCCGTTGCTCAAGGGCACGAGGCTCTGGGTCTCGCTCACCCCGCCGCCATCGACGAAGACGGCGGCGCCGAAATTCGTGGCGATGCGCTGGCGCAGCTCGAGATTGACCGCGGTGAGGCTCGTGCCACCGATCGGGTTGCCGCCCGGGTCGGTGAATTGCGGACCGACCGACTGATAGTTGTAGCCGCGCACCGTGCCGCTGCCTCCGGCGTAGAAGCGCTGGTCGGGCGGCAGGCTGAACTCACTCGCGCCCACCGCGATGCCGGCCATCGCGCGCATGGCGAGCACGGTGCGGCCGGGGCGGGTCCCGAGCAGGTCGTGAAAGTCCACGTAGTGGGAGATGTTCGCCTGCTCGATCAGGAAGGTCGCGGTCTTGCCGGTGAGCGAGCGCGTCGGGGCGAGGGTGAGCGCCCCCCGCGTGCCGTGGACAGGGTCATCGAGCGGGGAGGAAAGGTCCGTCGAATCGTACGACACGCTGAGCGGCAGGCCGATGAGCGTGTAGCTCGACTGTTCCTGGATCAGCGGGATACTCGTGTTGCCCGTGCAGACCGCGGGTTCGGTGATCGCATAGGGAACGCTGCCGATACAGCCACCCTGGATGATGCGCTCGGTCTCGGCGGACACCCCGACGTTGGCGGACCAGACGCTCGAGAGCTTGCGGCTCAAGGTGACTCCGGCGGTCTCGGCGGTCTGATCGTACGCCTGCAGGTCCTGCCTGATGGCCCCGAGCGCGAACTGCAGCGACTGATCACGGTGGCCCAGGTCCGGAAGGATGTACTTGGCGGTCGCATCATAGCCGAGACCCACGCTCGAGGTGCCGCCGAGGTTGATCATCGTGCCGGAGAGATCGAGCTCCTGGGCGTTGCCAAAGACGTTCCGGTCGCTCCACGTGAGACCGCCGCTCACGCCGAGATCGCTCGAGTACGAGCCTGTGATGCCGAAGGCGTGACGCGGACGCTCCCGCATCACGAACGTGATCGGCACTCGGCCGAGGCTGTCCGGCGCGCTCCCGAGCCGCACCGAGACGGAGGCGAAGACTCCGAGCTTCAGGAGGTCCGTGCGGGCGCGCTCCACCTGCGCTGCGCTGTAGGGCTCGCCGGTGTGGAGCAGCAGCCGCTTGCGCAGCACGGACTCGTGGGTCACCTTGAGTCCCTCGAAGTGAATCTCGCCGACCTTGACGTGCGCACCGACGCTCACTTTGAAGATGAGGTTCAGCACATGCGTCGCCGGCTCCTCGTAGGCGGTGGGGGGCTCGACGGTTGCGAACGCATAGCCGTCATCCTGGAGCTTCGTCTGCAGTTGGGCGCCGGCCGCGAGCACCTCCGAGGCGACGGCGGGAGCGCCGGGGGCGAGGCCGAGCCTTACGCCCGGGGGCAGTGTGCCCTCGAGCTTGACGCTCCCCACGTGAAAGAGGCGCCCGAGGGAGAGATCGACCTTGACGTGGGCGTCCTTGTCCTTCGGCAACGCGGTGAGCGTTTCACCGAGGTTCGGCGCATCGAGCGCCAGGCCCTCGATCGTGATGTTCACCCCGCCCTCGTAGTAGCCGAAACTCTCGAGCACCGTCTTGAGGCGATCGACGTCGCCGCGGGCGCGTGCGATGAGGCCGTACGGATTGACGGGCGCCGAGGTGCGCAGGGTCTGCAGCTGGGACGTTGCCTTGATCGTCGAGTCGAGCTCGGAGGATCCGGTCGGGACGAACTGTACTCGGTAGGGCTGGGGATCGGCGGCCATGGCGAGGGGCTCGAGGGCAGCGGCAAGCAGCAGCAGGAGCACGCCGGCGATCCGTGCCGATACGCAATGCAAGCGCCCCCGCCTGCAAGCACCCATCCGAGATCCTGTGCGTGTGCGAATCGTGCGACCTCGCTCCTCGTCGAGAGGCCCTGCAAAATGCGGAGCTGCGCGGAATCTCGCATGCCGGTGAATGAGGCAACGGCTGCGCATGTTCCCGGTTGACGCGGAATGCTGCCACAGCCCAGCTGCAAGTTGAAATGTGTTAAAAGGGGCCTCCGATGCGGACTATCGCCAAAAGCCGGATCGCCGTCTCCTGCTTCGCGCTGCTCGGCGTCGCCTGCCTCGCCGGGCGAGTTGCTCGTGCGCAGGAGGATCCGACGGGCGACTGGTCGCCGATATTTGATGAGGACGCGCGTGAGCGCTTGCTCGGGGCCGAGATCGGCGATTACATGGGGTTGCCGATCAACGCCGCGGCGCTGCTGCGGGTGGAGAGCTGGAGCGCCGAGCTCATCGAGTTGCCGGAGAATCAGTGCCGCCAGCACGGCTCGGACTACGGGTGGCGCGGACCCTCGAACCTCAGAATCTGGGTGGACGTCGACCGGGCGACCCAGAAGGTCATCGCCTATCACACGCACCTTTCCGCCTACGGCGCGGAGCAGACGATCTGGATGGATGGCAGGGCGCATCCGCCCGACTATGCGCGCCATACCTGGGCCGGCTTCTCCACGGGCGTCTGGGAAGGCGACCAGCTCGTCATCACGACGACTCACCTCAAGGAGAACTGGCTCGGCTTGAATGGCGTTCCCCGCAGCGACCGTGCCACCGCGCGCGTTCACGTCATGCGCCACGGCAACTACCTGACGGTCGCCGTGATCACGTACGATCCGGTGTATCTGACCGAGCCCCTCATCCGGACGGTGGATTTCCGCTACAACCCTCAGCAGCAGATGGCCCCGTGGCCCTGCGAGCCGGTGGACGAGGTGGACCGCCCGCAGGGCGTCGTGCCGGCCTACCTGCCCGGCCAGAATCCGTACCTCACCGAGTTTGCGGCCCGCTATGGCATCCCGCCACAAGCAGCTCTCGGCGGTGCGCAGACCATGTATCCGGAGTACGTGGAGAAGCTCAAGACGATGCACAGGCTGCCGCGGCTCCCCCGGACGGATCTGCCCCGGGATCAGGGCCGCTAGGGGTAGGTCGGAACGATGATGCGCTTCTGCTACCGCCTCGCGGCCGGCACGGCATTTCTCGCGCTTGCAGGCGCGGTCTCACCGTTCTCCGCCGCCTACGGTCAGGCGCCGCTGCCCCCGCAGCATTTGAAAGGCACCGCTGCGACGTTCACCTCGAGCCAGGCCCGTGAGGGCAGGGCGGCCTACGCGCGCGTCTGCGCGAGCTGCCACGGGCAGAATCTGAGCGGCAGCGAATTCGCGACCCCGCTCAACGGGAATCGCTTCAGCCAGGACTGGAGCGGCAGAACCGCGGAGGGGCTCTTTACCTACATCCGCACGCGAATGCCTCCGGGCAAGCCGCTGTCGGTCTCCTCCGAGACTGCCGTGCAGATCGTCGCGTACATCCTCGAGGTGAACGGCGGTCAGCCGGGCGCGGCGAGCCTTCCCGCCGACCCCCGGGCGCTTGCGGCCCTGACAATTCCGTGGGGCCCCACCGCCCCCGCGCCGCCGATGATGCCCCTCTCGCCGCTCGCCCCGCCCATGCCGCCGGTCGTGCTCCCGAATCCGCTCGACAAATTCGCAAGCGTGAGCGATGCGATGCTGGAGCGCCCGCCCGCGAGCGAGTGGCTCCTGTGGCGCCGCACCTACGATGACCAGGGCTTCAGCCCGCTCGGGGAGATCACCCGCAACAACGTCGAGGCGCTGCGCGTCGCGTGGGCGTGGTCGCTCCCGAATGGCCCGAACGAGGCCACTCCGCTCGAGCACGATGGCGTGCTCTTCGTCCATGCGTACGGCGACAACGTCCAGGCGCTCAACGCCGTCACCGGCGATCTGCTGTGGCAGTACTCGCGCAGGCTCCCGAGCGATGCGCACGTTGCGATCAAGCGCAACCTCGCCCTCTATCGCGACAGACTCATCGTCCCCACCTCGGATGTGCACGTGGTCGCGCTCGATGTGAGGACCGGGGCCGTGATCTGGGACTCTCCCGTTGCGGATTACCGGGAGGGCTGGCGATTGACCGGCGGTCCGCTCGTCGCGCAGGGCAAGGTGCTGCAGGGGATCACGGGCCTCGCCCCCGGAGGAGCCGGCATCGTCGGACTCGACTTTCAAACGGGGCGCCTGCTGTGGCACTTCCACAGCATCGCCCGTCCCGGGGAGCCGGGCGGCAACAGCTGGAACGGACTGCCGCTCGAGAAGCGCAGCGGCGCATCGGTCTGGACTGCCGGAAGCTATGACCCGCAGCTCAAGCTTGCGTTCTTCGGCGTGGGGCAGACCTACGACACCGGTCCGCTGCTTCATTTGATTCACGCACCCGGTGTGACGAACGACGGCCTGTACACCGATTCGACGCTCGCGATCGATCCCGACACCGGCAAGCTCGTGTGGCACTTCCAGCACGTGCACAACGATCAGTGGGATCTCGATTGGGCCTTCGAGCAGCAGCTGATCGAGCTGCCCGTGAGCGGGGCTCCGCGCAAGCTCGTCGTGACCTCAGGCAAGATGGGCATCTACGAGGCCATGGACGCGGCGACGGGACGCTACGTCTTCTCGAAAGATCTCGGCATCCAGAACGTCGTCGCCTCGATCGACCCGCGTACGGGCGAGAAGACGATCAATCCTGCCGTGGTGGTCGGGGACGGCAAGCCTCATACGATCTGTCCCCATCCGGGCGGCGGCCGCAACTGGATCGCAGGCTCCTACAACGCAACGACCGGGATCCTCTACGTGTCCATGCAGGAGACCTGCATGGACCTCATCCCGGCCCCGGCGGGCGAGCGCGGCAATCTCTCCTCGGGCTATGACTGGTTCATTCGGGCCCGGCCCGAAAGCGACGGTAAGTTCGGGCGCGTGGAGGCCTTGAGCCTCGAGACGAGGCAGCCGGTGTGGATCGACCGGCAGCGCGCCCCCGAGACCACCTGCATGCTCGATACCGCGGGCGGGATCGTCTTTGCGGGCTCGATGGACCGCTACTTCAGGGCGTACGACGACTCGACGGGCAAGATCCTCTGGCAGGTGCGCCTCAACGACATCCCGAATTCCTGCCCGATCTCCTTCAGCGTTCGCGGGAAGCAGTACCTCGCGGTCGTGGTAGGTGGTGGCGGCTCGATTCCGCAGACCTATCCGGTCCTCGTGCCGGAGATCCAGAACCCGCCCGAGCACGGTGCCGAGGTGTGGGTGTTCGCGCTGCCCTAGGGGGAGGCGGACTTGAGGACCGCCATCGCGCGCTGGTCGCCCTCGATGATGCGGTAGAGCCGCTTTAGCTTCTCGGCGCTGCTCGTCGGAACGCTCACCTCGCGGATCTCGAACGTGCGGGTGTAGTGCAGAACATGGCCGACTTCCTCCGTCTTGCTGTGGTACGCGGCGAAGCCGTCATCGACATCGATAGCGGGCGGCATCTCATCGACTTGGTATCCCGGCGGTAACGTGATGTCGAATTCGTCCGTATCGCGCTCGGCGCCATTGAACTCGACGGGGTACTCCCGGGGCTGCGGCGTTTCGAGCAGAGCGCTCGAAAGATTCCCGAAGACGTGTGGGCGCAGGAGCAGCAGGTTTGCAGCGCGCTTCGCGTAGCTCTGCGCCTGGAACGTGTAGCGCCATTCGAAGGGTTGAGCCACGACGTGCGCGTTGGCGACTGCCGCTTTGAGGATGTCGAACGTCGCGAGCGAGCTCGCGAGCATCGCCTGCACGGGCCGGATCTTCTCGGTGTCTCTCGTGGCAGAGCTCAGCACTGCGCGCTGCGCCGAAGCCGAGTCGCCGAGCCACAGCTCGCGCACGTCCCCGGAGAGATCGCCGTTCCCATCGAGGGTCAGCTCTGCCGTTCGGCGAACGCCGTTCCCCTCGATGGGCATTAGAGGCGTCTTCACGAGCTCGCCTCCGTCGGGCGTGACGAGGAGCGCATAGCTCGCCTGCAAGGCGCCGGACAGGCGGCCGAACGGAGTGAACGGATCCGTGGGATCGAAGAGCAGAATTCGCCCGAGCTTCGGATGCGCGATGACCGCCTGCAAGCTCGGATCCTTGAGCTCATCCGGCAGCCGGATGGCGAGGATCACGTGGTTGAATCCAAGGTTCGCGGGCGTGTCCGCGGTGATCGCGCCCCGCACCGAGTTGATGATGACGTAGTAAGAGTCCACGCCGATCTGCGCGAGCATCGCACTGAGCAGGGTCGCCTTGTCCTTGCAATCACCATAGCCGTGCGCAAGGACATCTGCCGCCGCGTGCGGCTGGTAGCCGCCGACACCGAGCTCGATGGCGACGTAGCGCACCTCGTTCTGCACGGCGCTCGCCAGCGCCTCGATCTTGCCGAGCAGCGTGGGGACGGAGGCCGTGAGCTCGAGGACCCGCTGTTTGAGCGCTGGTGAGGCCTCGCGCCGGTCTCGGGTGAGACCCAGATACCAGGTCCCGATGTCCGCCCAGGTCGCGAGCGGGCGTGCCTGTCCCGCAGGGGGAATCAGCGAGATGATGAGGCGTCCTGCAAGCCCCTGCCAGGGCGGCATCCGCCCCTCGATCCGAATGGCGGGCTCGTTCCTCACGGTCCACTGCCACTCGCCGGGGGCGAGGGCGGTCGGCTCCTCTGCCGGGTGGTGGATCCAGTTCGCCTCATACCTCCAGCCTCCAGGGAGCCTCAGCGTGTAGCGAGCCTCCCGCACCGGCACCAGGTCCTGAGGCATCCATTCGACCTGCGACTGCAGTGGCGCCGCGCTGTCCTCCTCGTACTCGTAGCCGACGATGCTTCCCGGGTCGGCCCCTGGGATCTGCAAGGCTCGAGTCCGTACGTCGCTCACCAGCTCACCGTTGAGGACCCCGAGCAGAGCGGTCTCGGCGGCGTCCCTGTTTCCGACCTCGTATGGCTTGCCCCCGGCGGGGATGCACCACCCGTGCATGCCTGTCACGCGCATCTCCGGGGTGAGGAAAGTGACCGCGACCAGTCCGCGCGCACGACCCTCGGGTCTCAGGATCTTGTAGACGCTGCGGTGGAGCGCTTTTTGCTTCCCGTCGCGCTCTACGGTGACGCTTGTTTCCGAATAGAGCTGCACCGCGCCCGTATCGTCATCGTGCGCAGGCAACGGCACGCTCAGCTGGGCTTGCAGCCAGTCCGGCACGCCCGCGTGAGTGGGAGGAGGCGCCAAGATTCCTCCCGTAACGAGGACCGCCACCGCGGCGATGCCGTGCAATCGCGGGCGATCAATGTGTGGCAGCGGCGGCGGTCTCGGGCGATATGACGACCTGCTCCTCATCGCCTGTCCTTACCGTTTGGAAGAAGTCTCTGAGCGCGTCGTACCGGTCGGCAGCGAGAATCAACAGGTTCTGCGTCAATTCGCGCCTCAGGTGCAGCGTCCCGTTAGCATTGTCCACGGCGAGCGTATAGACGAGCGCTCCACGCTCGGACCGCTGAGGCTGGGGCGTGGCGCTCGCACGCCAGCCCGCAGGCAACTCGATGGTCACATCGTCAAGATGATCGAAGGCGAACCCGAAGTAGATCGGGAAGCGGCGCTCGGCAGGTTCGAACGCGCGCTGCTCCTCGCCGCTGAACAGCCCGACGGTCAGGAGGTGATAGCGGCCCGCGGCGCTCACCCATCCCGGAATCTTGAGGTCGTATTCGGCGACGAGCCGTGGGTCGGAGCTGCGCCAGTCCGGCTCGTTGGTGAGGGATACATCGGTGCCGGAGGGAACCATGCGCTTGAGGTCGTCTTCCAGATATTGCGTGCGGCCGGGTCCGTCCTCGTTGCGCTCTCGTAAGCGGCGCGAGAGCGCTTCGAGTCCCGTGTACGTGACGGTGACCTTGCCCTGGAGCGAGCCGCCCTCGTTGAGGTGAAGTGTCGCCTTGCGCTCTACCGTGGAAACCGAGGGGGCCGGGAAGGGCGTGTTGGCCCAGCGCCCGCCGTGGTCGTCAAGCACGAGCGCGACGACGCCCGTCTCCTCCCACGGAAGCAGACCGAAGGGTGCGAAGGGCACTCCGGGAGCCAGATAAACCTCCTTGCCGTCCAGCTTTGCGAGGACGAGGACTGCCGTGAGCTGTCCGGGATTCATGAGCCGCCGGTCGAAGAAATACGCGTTGCGGGTCGAGACGGCGACGGGGTCGGCCTCGATTCCCGCCGCGCGCGCGAGTCCGAGGAAGAGCCACGTGATCTGCCATGAGCTGCCGTAGCCGTGACTCCATACGTCCTCTGCATCGTGGATGTCCTTTGGATTTTCCCGATCCACCTCCTGCTCGGTCCGCGCGCGCACGTACGAGAGATTCTCGATCTGCTGCACGCGCGCGTAGATCTTCTGCAGCTTCACATCCGGGGAATCCCCGGGTTGGACGATCTGCGAGAGGGCCTTGACCATGGAGTGTCGCCAGCCCAGGAACCCGTTGGTGGACTCGTAGTAGGCCCGCGCGAATTTCTTCCAGAATGCGCTCGGGTCGCTGTCCGGATGGGGACTGTTGGTATAGACGAAATCGACGCGGAGTCGGAGCGCGGTCTCCGGCGGCATGTACGACTCTGTCACGAATGCCGGCACATTCTGAGTCTCGAGCCGGATCGTGCCGTGGTCGACGTGCGGGGCCTGCGTTCCTTCGGGCAATCCGAGCGGCCAGCTCCACCGCAGGGTGAGAAACCGATTGGGTACGAGGGAGAACTTTGCATCCTTGGTGTAGAGATCGGCGCTCAGGATCCACCGCGAGTCGTACACCCAGCCGTATCGCAGACGGTGCAGATAGCGGTATTCGATCACGCTGCCCACTTCGACGGCCGGCATCGTGAACGTCTTGATCCAGATGTCCGTGGCGCGACTCGCGAGGAGCGGCTGCTCGTATACCTTGCCATCGAACGGCACGACGCTGCCGTCGCGTCGGATGGTTCGCGCTTCGATGTTTCGAATGTCCTCGTAGTCCCTGAGGTACGGAATCTGCACGTCGGCTTGCTTGAGGCCCTCCCCGGTCAGGATCTTGATGCGGACGTAACCACGCTCGTTGAACGCCGCATCATTACGGTCCACCTGACGGTACAGGACGATGGCCGGTGCTCCCGGGGCGTTCGGTTCCGACGTCATCCTCAGCTCTTGGGGGGTGACCGGGAGCCAATCGTCCGCGAGCGCGGGCGCTCCTGATGCACAGAGTGCGAGCACGTAAAGGAGGAGACCGATCGGGATGCGCGGCAGCCACGGAGCGGGACGCCCTCTTGTTTTCATGATACCCCCGCACTCAACCGCGTGGGCGGCCGAGGCCTCCCCAGTATCGCCCAAGGCCGCGTCCTTGGCGAATTCTGTGCCGCAGCGCGGCTGTGCGCCACGCTCACAGCTCGCGCACGAACTCCCGCAGAACTCCCGCGGAGTAGTGCCGGGCGATCGCGCGCGCGAAGCGCGGAAAATCGTGCGGCGAGTTCTCGTCCGCGGAGTCGGAGAGCGTACGCACCACGCCGAAGGCGATGCCGTACTCCTCGCAAACCTGCGCGACCGCCGCGCCTTCCATCTCGACGCACGCGACGATCGGTAATCGATCCCTGAGCTCCGCCACGGCCGCGGCGCTCGCGAAGAACTTATCGCCGCTTGCGATCACCCCGCCCGCGACCTTGGGCGAGCGGATCTGAAAGAAGGCGAGCTCGCGCGCCTCGACCTGCGCGTGGAGGTCGTGCGTCAGGAACTCACGCGCGGCGCGCTCGAGGCGCGCGCGCAGCTCCGCATCGGGCTCGAAGAGGAACTTGCCGAGGAGCGGCACCTCGTAACGCGGGAAGATCGGGCTCGCATCCATGTCGTGCTGGAGCAGTCCCGTTGCGATCACGACGTCTCCGATCGCGAGCCCGTGTCGCACGGCGCCCGCCACACCGCTGAACACGAGGCGTGTGATCGGGAAGGACGCGATGAGCTGGGTCACGGTGACTGCGGCGGCGACCTTTCCCCAGCCCGAGAAGACCGCGACTGCGTCCACGCCGTGGAACGTGCCGACGTGAAAGGTTCTGCGGCCGACATCGTGGGTGCTCGCACCGGCGAGTTGCTCCACAACGAGCGAGATCTCCTCGGGCAATGCGCTGACGATCGCGAGCACGAGACCCCTTCGACACTTCTATCGTGCAGTGCGATGGTACAATCGCGCGCATGAAAAAGCTGTTCGGATTCGTCGTCGTGCTCGCGATCGCCGTGGGTATCGCATGGGTTGCGGCCGGTCGCGCTTCGGGGCCGCGCATCGACATCATCTCGCCGACGGTCGCGATCGGTCACTCCGGTGAGCTCTCCGTCGCGATCGAGGCTCCGGGAGGCAAGCTAAAGACCCTCGATGTCGTGCTCGAGCAGGGCACGACTCGCGTCCCCGTCGTGACGCTGAGGGGTGCCGAGACCTCCGAGCTCGCGCACCAGAGCGCCGACCGGGTGCTGCTCACGCATCCGATCGGCAAGCGAGAGTTCCCGCAGCTCGTGCAGGGGCAGGCCCGGATCGTCGTCACCGCCTCCCGCCCCGTGCTTCTCGGTTTGCGCCAGGTGGCAGCGACCGCCAGCCGCGACGTGACCGTGCGTCTCACCCCGCCCATCATCTCGGTCGTTTCGATGTATCACTACATCAATCAGGGCGGCTCTGAGCTCGTCGTCTACCACGTCTCCCCCGCGGATGTCTCGTCGGGCGTGCGTGTGGGCAAGTACGAGTACCGGGGCTATCCGGCATCCGGTGCCCATGTCGCGAACGCGGATCCTGGCCTCAAGGTCGCCTTCTTCGCCCTGCTCTGGAATCAGGACCCGAGCACGCCGATCAACCTCTTCGCTCGCGACGACGTGGGGAACGAGGCGACCGCGACCTTCGATTACCGCGTCATCCCGAAGAAGTTCAGAGAGAGCCGCATTGCGATCGACGACCGCTTCCTCCAGAAGGTGGTGCCCCCGATTCTGCAGCAGGCACCACAGCTCAAGGTCACCGACCCCTCGAACCTGCTTGCCGCGTTCCTTGCGATCAACGGCGAGTTGCGCCGCGAGGACACCGCGCGCATCGCCGCGCTCGCGAGCTCCTCCGCTCCGGAGATTCTGTGGCGCGGACCCTTCAAGCAGCTCGTCAACACGGCCGTCGAGGCCGGATTCGCGGATCAGCGCACCTATGTCTACAAGGGTGAGGTCGTCGATCATCAGGTGCATCTCGGATACGACCTCGCATCGTTCGCCGGTGCGCCCGTCTATGCCTCGAACCGCGGCCGCGTGGTGCACGCCGGCTGGCTCGACATCTTCGGCAACTGCGTGATCCTCGATCATGGAATGGGGCTCCAATCACTCTATGGGCACCTGTCCTCCATTCGCGTGAAGGTCGGCGAAATGGTCGATCAGGGCGCCGTGCTCGGGCGTACGGGCTCGACGGGCCTCGCCGGGGGTGACCACCTGCACTTCACGATGCTGCTCGGCGGCAATGCAATCACGCCGATCGACTGGTGGAGTCCGAAGTGGGTGCAGGACCGCATCCTTCGCAAGCTGAGCGAAGCGGGAGGGCAACCCGCCCCGAGGACAGCCTCGCGCTGAGTCCGTCAGGGACAGGCTCGAGCTTGCGGGCCCGCGCTCAGGTTACGCACCTGTAAGGGAAACGTCGCGCTTGCGCCGCGTTGCTCTCTCCGTGTGAACGGCAACCCCCTCGCGGAGGAGCACAGACGATGCGTATCAACCCTCGATTCATGGTGGCTGGAATGGCAGTACTTTCGCTCGGCTCGGGGCTGGCTCTCGCCCAAGGCACCTCGGGCAGCGAGACCACGGACAAGCTGAAGGCAGCCGTGACTCCCGGCGAGTTCGTGCTCACCGGGAGCGACGTGAAGACGATCAACGACAGCGGCAAGCTGCGCCGTTACCGCATCTGCGCCAAGCGGGAGCAGGGTGGCGCGACCGACCTCAAGGTGAGCTACGACGACAAGGACACGATGATCAAGGTCGGTGACTGCAAGACGGTGCTCGGCCGCAAGATCGATGCGACTGCGGCGACGACGCTTGCTTCCGATCAACACATCGTCGGCACGTACCACCACGTGACCCGCACCGCGAGCGCGCGGAACGCCGAGTCCGCGGAGTCGAACACGGAGTCCCCGAGGTAGCCTCGAGCGAGCTGCAGGCGGCCGCGGCTCTGCAGTCCGCGGCCGCGCTGCAGACCTCGGTGCGTCTGGTCAGTGCGTGATGCGTGTGCCGAGCACGCTCAGGAACTGCGCGAGCCACGCCGGATGAGCAGGCCAGGCGGGCGCCGTAACCAACGACCCGTCGGTGACGGCCTGATCGATCGGGATCTGCGCGTAGTCGGCTCCTGCGAGCCGCACCTCGGCGGCACAGGCGGGATACGCGGAGACGTTCTTACCACCGATCACGCCCGCGGCGGCGAGGATCTGCGCCGCATGGCAGATCGCGGCGATCGGTTTGCCCGCGCGCGCGAAGTGCTGGACGAGCGCGATGACTCTCGGGTCCATGCGCAGGTACTCGGGTGCGCGGCCGCCGGGGAGCACGAGCGCGTCGTACTGCTCCGGCCTCACCTCCGCGAACGTCGCATTGAGCGTGAAGCGGTGACCGGGTTTCTCGGAGTACGTCTGGCGACCCTCGAAGTCGTGGATCGCGGTCGTCACGTACTCGCCTGATCTCTTGTCGGGGCACACCGCATGGACGGTATGCCCGACCATCTGAAGTGCCTGGAACGGAACCATCGTCTCGTAGTCTTCGCTGAAATCGCCTGCGAGCAGCAGAATTTTCCTCGGCATGGCATCCTCCTCGCCCTGCGGCCATTGAAGTGTAGCGCTCGAGCGCTGCGTGCTCGATAGAAAGGGGGGTCATCACGATGGGATCCAGGTATTTTGCGGCTCTCGCCCTGGCGCTTGCGGGCAGCTCGTGGGGCCTGTCGAGGGCCGCCGTGGCGGACGCGCATCCGGTCGATGGCGAGGCCGTATTTCGCAGGGCCTGCGCCGTGTGCCACGTCGGCCTGCGGCAAATGGGGCCCATGGCCGGCGTCAACCCCTTCGCCGGCGCCGGTCCGGCCCACGCCCCGCCGCGCGAGTTCCTGCACAACCTTCCCCCGGAAGCAATCCTCGCCGCACTCACCACCGGGAAGATGCAGGCCCAAGGCGCAGCGCTTTCCCTGCAGGAGCGTCGGGCCGTTGCCGACTACGCGAGTGGGCGCGCCCTCGGCGCGAAGCCCCTCGATCCGAGGCTCGAGGCGGGCAAGCCCTGCCCGACGAGCCCCCCCATGTCGGATCCTGCTCGCGGGCCGGGCTGGAACGGCTGGGGGAATGGCATCACGAACACCCGCTTTCAGAGTCGCGAGCGGGGCGGGCTCACGGCCTCGGATCTTCCACGCCTCGAGCTCAAGTGGGCATTCGGCTTCGTGAACGTGGTGACGGTGCGGACCGAGCCCGCCGTGGCGGGGGGGCGACTTTTCGTGGCGAGCGAGAACGGGCAGGTGCACGCCCTCGATCCCCGAACGGGCTGTACTTACTGGACCTACAGGGCTCGTGCGGGCGTTGCCACCGCCCCCTCGGTGAGCCGCTACCGCACCTCCTCCGGTGCCACGCGGTACGCCGTCTATTTCGCGGATCGCAAGGCGAATGCGTACGCCGTCGACGCCGTGAGCGGACGCGAGGTCTGGGTGCAGAAGGTTGAGCGTCATCCCCTCGCCTCGATCACGGGTGCGCCGACGGTTTACGCGGGACGCGTGTTCGTTCCGGTCCAGGGCCTCAGCGAGGAAGGCAAAGGAGGGCTCGGGGATTACGCCTGTTGCACGTTTCGCGGCAGCGTCTCCGCGCTCGATGCCTCGACCGGCAGGGTTCTCTGGAAGACCTACACCGTCGAGGAGAGCCGGCCGCGCCTGAAGGACAAGGATGGCGTTCAGCTGTACGGGCCCGCGGGCGGTGGAATCTGGTCGGCACCGACGGTCGATGCCAGGCGCCGGCTCGTGTACGTCGCGACGGGCAACGGCTACGCCGGGCCGCCGCAGCCGACGACCAACGCCATCATGGCTCTCGACATGGAGACCGGTGCGGTGCGCTGGGTGCGCCAGGTGCTCGCTGCGGACATCTGGATCATGGGCTGCAACGCCCACAACGGCGCGGACAAGGCCGCGTGTCCGCCGACGCTCGGCCCCGACTTTGATTTCTCCGCGCCTCCGGCGCTCGCACGCCTGGGAGCGCGCGAGCTGCTCGTGCTGCCGCAGAAGTCCGGCTTGGCGTTCGCGCTCGACCCGGCGCAGGACGGCCGTATCGTCTGGCGCTATCGCTTTGGCAAGGGCAGCGGGTTCGGCGGGCAGTGGGGCACTGCGGTCGAGGACGGCACGGCCTATTTCGGTGCCGCGGATCTGCTCACGCCCACACCTGGCGGCGTGCACGCGGTGAAGCTCGCGAGCGGCGAGCCCGTGTGGCGCATGCCACCCCCGAAGGCGCTGTGCGCCGCGCGTCTCGGCTGCACGGTCGGACAGGGCGCTGCCCTCACTGCCATTCCCGGGGCGGTCCTGAGCGGCGCGATGGACGGGGGGCTGCGCGCTTACTCGACCAAGGATGGATCGATCCTCTGGCTCTACGACTGCAACCGCTCGTTCGCGACGGTCAACGGAGTCCCCGCCCACGGAGGCGGAATCGATGGTCCGGGTCCGATCGTCGCGGGCGGCATGCTGTATGCCACCTCGGGAAGCGGCGGCTTGATGGGCGGCCCGGGCAACGTGCTGCTCGCCTTCGGCCTGCGCTAACGGGGTGCCCTCTCCTCCGGGATCGGAGGAGAGGGCGATTGGGTCTCGTCAGCCTCTTTGGAGCGAGCCGCTAGCCGAGCTGCACGGGCACGAAGATCCTTTCGTTGCCGTGCTGCACGAGCAGCGCGATCGTGTTCTTGTGATTGCTCACGATCTTGCGCAGCTGCCCGATGCTCGAGAGCGGGGTACCGTCGGCGGAGAGCACGATGTCTCCGGGCTGGATGCCGGCATCCGCGGCGGGTCCCGTCGATTGCTCGACGAGGAGCCCGGAGGGCACGCCCGCCTGCTCCTTCTCATCGGAGGTGAGCGGACGCACGGTGAGACCGAGCTTGCCGTGCAGGTTCGCCGTATTGCTCGCCTGCAGCTGCTGCGGCTTCGTCTCTGAGTTGCCGAGCGTCACCTTCTCGGAGAAGGTCTTGCCGTTGCGCCAGATGTCGAGCGTCACCGCCGTGCCGGGCTCCATCATGCCGATCTGGGCGGCGAGCGAGCCGGAGTCGGACACGGGCTGACCATTGAGGCGCAGGATCACATCACCGGTCTTTATGCCCGCCCGCTCTGCCGGACTGTTGGGCTCCACCTGCGCAACGAGTGCGCCCTGCGGAGCATTGAGATTGAAGGAGCGCGCGAGCGCCTGAGTGACCGCTTGCACCTCGACGCCGAGTCTTGCGTGCTCGACCTTGCCGTGCGCAAGAATCTGCTGCTCGTCGTGGATTGCCACATCGATCGGAACGGCGAAGGACACGCCCTCGAATCCGCCGGTGTTGCTGTAGATCTGCGAGTTGATCCCAACGACGGCGCCGTGCTCGTTGAAGAGTGGACCGCCGGAGTTGCCGGGATTGACCGCGACGTCCGTCTGGATGAACGGCACGTACTGGTTGTCCGGCAGCTCCCGTCCGATCGCGCTCACGATCCCCGCAGAGGCGGTCTCCGTCAGCCCGTAGGGTGCGCCGAGCGCGAGCACGTAGTCACCGACCTGGAGGTTGTTCGAGTTGCCGAGCCTCACCGTCGGCAGATCGCGGGCGTCGATCTTGAGCACCGCGACGTCGGTGCTCTTGTCGAGCCCCACGACCTTCGCGCGGTACTCGCGATTGTCCGCGAGTTTCACGGTGACGTGCGTCGCATTGCGTACGACGTGTGCGTTCGTGAGGATCACCCCGTCCGGCTGCACGATGAATCCCGAGCCGAGGCTCTCCACGGGGACGTTGCGCGGCTCATTGGGCAGCTCGCGGAAGAAGCGGAAGAACGGATCGTTGCCGAAGGGCGAATTGTCGCCGAAGAGGCCGTTCAGATCGCCCTGATCGTTCGATTCCTGCTCCATCGTGCGGCTCGTGATCGTCACGACGGCGGCGCGATTCTGCGCGACGATCGCGCGATAGTTGGGCGCCGAGCCGAGCGGAATCGGTTGCGCCGCCGGCGCCGTTGCGGCTGCAGCGAGGCTACCGGAACCAAGAAGGCCCGGCCCCACCCAGCCCACCACCGCGCCGCACGCGAACAGTCCGCTCGCCGACAGCGCGAGAGTCGTCCTCTTGAGTTGCATGAGAGATACCTCCTGGATAGCTTGCTGGCGAGCATCTTGCGTTCCCGTGCTTAAGCCAGCCTTAAAGTGGCCAGCCTCAAGGTGGGCCCGCGTGGAACCGGCCCAGCTTTTGCGCTGCGGAAGCTCAGGAGCTGAGGCTGGGAAACAGCACGGTCACGCGCAGCCCGGACGGGTGCGCATCCTCGAGACTCACACGAGCCCCGTGCCGCTCGGCGATCGCCTTGACGATCGCAAGGCCGAGCCCGGTGCCGCCTTCGGCCGAGCCCGGGCGGCGAAAGAACCGATCGAAGGCACGCTCGCGCTCGCTCGCCGGAATGCCCGGCCCATTGTCCGCCACCGAGAGCTCGACCGATCGGGCGGCGCCGGGAAGCGCTGTGCCGGACCCTGCTGCGCAGGTCCGCAGGCGGACCTCGACCTTGCCGCCGGCCGGCGCGTAGCGCACGGCGTTGTCCACCAGGTTGCGAACGAGAATCCGCAGCGCATCCGCATCGCCCCGCACGTGGAGGACGCCGGCCGTCTCGAGGGCGAGCTCGATGCCACGTGCGGCCGCGAGCGCGTTCGTCTCGGCGATCGCCTCCCGTACGACGCTCTCGAGCTCGACGGTGCGCAGCTGCACCGCAGCGCCTTCCGGCTCGTGCCGGGCGAGCGTGAGGAGCTGCGTGGCGAGGTGGATGGCGCGCTCGACCGCTGCGCCGAGCTTGGCGCGAGCCTGCGCCCGCGCAGCCTCATCCGGGGCACGGTCGAGCAGCTGCAACTGCAACGACAGCGCCGTGAGCGGGGAGCGCAGCTCGTGTGCGGCATCGGCAACGAAGGCACGTTGTTTCCCGAATGCATCCGCAAGCCGGGCGAGGAGACTGTTGAGCTCCTCGACGAGCGGGGCGGCCTCGGCCGGGAAGCCGCCGGCGCCGATCGGCGCGAGACTGTGCGCATCGCGCCGCTCCACCTCCGAGGCGAGGCGTCTGAGCGGCGCGAGTCCTCGCGCGACGATCCAGATGACGGCCGCGGCCATCGTCGTGAGCAGGAGCAGCAGGGGGGCGAGCACGCGCAATGCGGCCTCGCTCGCGAGCTCCTCGCGCACGCGCCAGGGCTGCGCGACCTGGATCACGCCGTCGGCGGTCTCGAGGCTGTAGACGCGCCAGCGCTCGCCGGCGAGCCGCATGTCGGCGTAACCGAGAATCGCGCGATTGATGACGGGCAAACCGGGACGCGACGCGTACGAGAGCGCCCCGAGGGGGCTCCAGATCTGGATCACGAAGTCGGAACCGTAGGGGTGCGAAGGCAGAATGAGGCCGGGGCCGATCGTCGCCTGATCACGCAGGCTGAGCGCCATCTGTCGCAGCTGATAGTCGAAGAGCCCCGAGGTCTCATCCAGCATCCGCTCGTAGGTGATCACGCCCGCGCCAATGGCCGTCAACGCGACGAGCGCGAGCAGTCCGGCGAGCAGACGGGCGCGGATGGATTTCATGATCGAAGGCGCGCGAGGGCCTGCGCCATAGTGTGCCGGCGGGCACTGTGAATTCCCAGGCTTAAGCGGACCTTAAGTGCAGGCGCTCAGCGCTTCGGCAAGCAATATCCAACCCCGCGGACCGTTCGAATGACCTCCGCCCCGAGCTTGCGCCGCAGCGCGTGCACGTACACCTCGACGGCGTTGCTCTCGATCTCCCCGCCCCAGCCGTACAGTCGATCCTCGAGCTGCGCGCGCGAGAGGATCGCGCCCGGACGCAGCATGAGCGCTTCGAGCACCGCGTATTCTCGAGCCGAGAGTGTGACCGGCTCTCCGTTGCGCAACACCTCGTGGGTGGCGGGATCGATGCGGATGCCCGCGTGCTCGAGTGCGGAATCGGCGCGCCCGGTCCCACGGCGCAGCACGGAGCGCATGCGCGCCGCGAGCTCATCGAGGTCGAAGGGCTTCACGAGATAGTCGTCGGCGCCGGCATCGAGTCCGGCCACGCGGCTTTGAACGTCATCGCGCGCGGTGATGATGATGACGGGAGTTGCGATGCCCCGGCGCCGCGCCTCGCGCAGCACCTCGAGGCCCGAGCGCCGCGGCAGGCCCAGATCGAGCAGCACGATATCGAAGCTCGAGGCGCCGAGCGCCGCCGCGGCGCTCGCGCCATCGCGAATCCATTCAACGGTGTAACCGTCCTGCTCGAGGGCCGTCCGCACGGCCTCGGCGATCATCCGGTCATCCTCGACGACCAGAACCCGCATGCGGCAAGTCTCGCCGACGGCCGAGGCGCGAGCAACCTCTCCGGCTCGCGATGCGCGTGCCGCGCGCTCGGTCAGGCCAGAGGTCTACGCCTGCGTGCTGACGAGATTGCCCGTGTGAGCGCCCGCCGAGAGATCGCTCGCGAGTGTGGTGAGGAAGTTTCCGAGGGTCGCCTGGTTACCCCCTCCTCCCGTTGCGCTCACCAGCTGATTGAAGCTTTGCTGGAGCGAGGCGAGGGAGGCATTCGCCGCCGCGGTCGTCGCGTTTGCGGATGCGGAGGAGCCGGCGGAGGTCGCGGTGGATGCTGCACTCGAGGAGGCGCTGAGCTGTTCAATGAGATTCTGCAGGCCGCTGCTGCCGTGGTGACCGTGACCATGTCCGTGGTGGCCCCCGCCGGCGCTCGCGCCCGCCGCGGTGGTCGCATTCGCGCCATGCTGCGCGCCATTCGCGGCCGCTTGCGTCTGCAGCGCGGTGAGCAGGCTCTGCATGAAGCTCTTGAGCGCCTGCGAGGCATTCTGCTGCGTGCTGCTCTGCGACCCCGAGGACGTGCTCGATGCGCCCGAGCCGAGAGCGCTCGGGGCGCCACTCACCCCGATCTGCGAGAGCGCCTGAACGACGGAGTTCATGAGGCCCCCGCTCTGGGAGGTCGCGGGAAGCGAGCTCGCCGAGCCGCCGTAGAGCGACCCTGCCGCGCCCTGTTGGGCCGCATTGCCGTACAAGCCGAGCTTCGACAGCATCGAGCTCAAGTCGGAAACGTTACCGATGGTCATAGCTGAGGGATCTCCAGTACCGCGCAGGGAACCAAGCAATATCCTCGCCAGGATCGCTCTCCGCGCGAGGCGCGACTGCCGTCCTGTGGAACAGGTCGCAGGATCGCGTGGGCAGATCTGCGCAGCACGTCTTGCAAATGGTGCGTGTTTCGTGTCGAGTGCGGTCCACACTAATCGAGCGGAGCGGCGGATCCGATGCATGCACGAGGGACCGGCAAATGTTGGCCGCACCGCTGCCGTGCTTTGCCGCATCCGGGCCTGGCGGCGGTCGTTCTGGCCGCCGCGCTCGCCGCGGGGACGCCCGCGCGCGCCGACTGGAGCGCGCTCACCGCCCTCGAGGCCGATGGTGCCGCCGTCAGCGCCTCCGCGCTCGATCTCGATAGCGGCAAGGTCATCGAGCAGTTCCACGCAGATGCGCATCTCACCCCCGCCTCCCTCACCAAGCTTGCCACGGCGGCCGCCGCTCTCGAGGCCTGGCCGGCCGACAGGATGTTCACCACCCGCTTGCTGAGCGCTGCGCGGGTCGTCCGCGGGGAGCTCGAGGGGGATCTGATTCTCGAGGGTGCGGGCGATCCCTCGCTCGACGATCACTCGCTCTGGACGCTCGCCGCACAGCTGCGCGGGGCGGGTGTCACCCGAGTGCGCGGACGGCTCATCGTCGATCCGGCGCCGTTTCGCACGACCCCGTGCGAGACCAAGGATCGGTGCGAGGCGCTGCGCCAGAGCGACAAGGCCTACAACGCGCCGCTCGCCGCGATCGGCGTGGACTTCGGCAACTGGTGTGTGCTCGTACGCCCGACGTTGCCGGGCGCGCCGGCGTTCATCCGGGGCTGCGGAGTCTCGGAGCTGCCGGTGCCGGTCGATGGGATCATCAAGACGGTCGCGGCCGGCGGCCGGCAGAGCCTGTGGATCGAGCGCGTCACGGATGCCTCCGGCGATCGGTTGCGCATCGGCGGCGCCGTGCCCGCGGGCGACCCGCAACGGGTGTACCGCGCGATGTCGGACCCGGCGCGGGGCATCGGCCTGCTGCTCGGTCAAGCGCTCAAGGAGCTCGGTATCGCGCTCGACGGACCGGTCGTCGTGAGCGCTGCGGCGCTGCCGCCGCGGCTCGATGTGCTCGCCGCAACCGAAGGCCTCTCGCTCCGCGAGCAACTCGGCCGCATGCTGCGCTTCTCCAACAACTACATCGCCGACGTGCTCGCGCTCGATCTTGCGGCGAGCCTCACCGAGCGAGAGAGCGTGCAGCTCCCCGACGCGGGCCGCGTCCTGACCGAGTTCCTCGCGCGTCTCGAGCCCGAGGGCTCGACGGCCGCCGGCCCCGTGATTCTGAGCGGCAGCGGGCTCACGCCGGAGAATCGCCTCTCGGCGAGCGAGCTTATCGGCCTGCTCGCGCACGAGTACCACGATGCGCGCCGCTTTCCGGCCTTCTACGGGAGCCTCGTCGTGCCGCGCGATGCGCCGTTCCCGTTCCTGCGCAGCGGCGGCGCCGCATGGCTCGATCGAGTGGCGCTCAAGACCGGCACGATGGAGGATCCTTACTCGGTCTGCGGGATCGCGGGCTATCTGCGCAAGCGCGCTGGGGGCTGGATCGCTTTCGCGGCGATCGTGAACGGTACCGATCGGCTGCGGCACGTGCCTCTCGGGAAGGCGCTCGAAGCCGAGCGCTCAGGAGTCGAGGGGCTGCTCGCTCGCTACTGAGCGCTGCTTGGCGACTACGCCCGCGTGAGCGCCTGCGCGCGCTCCGCCCAGAAGACGGCATCGACGTAGGCCGCCCGAATGAGCTCCGGGCGCAAGCCCCCATAGGCGACACGCCGCCAGGAGGCCCGCTCGTAGGCGCGCGCGCACTTCAAGGCGGCGCCCATGTCGCCTTCCTGCGCGATGAGGGCGCGCTCGACCGCCTCGCTGAGCGGCAGCTGATCGAACAGCTCCGGTGCGGGAATGCCGGTCAGCACCTCGAGCAGGGAGAAGAGGCCGGTGATGAAGTAAGGCCCGGTATCCTTCGCGCCGGCGAGGCGCGCCAGCTGCTCGCACATGCGAGCGCGAATCATCGCGGTGAGGAACAGGCTCGCCGGGCGGTTCTCGAAACCCTGCAAGGCGACGAGCGTCGCGAGCTGGCGCAGGTTGTCGACACCCAGGATGACGATCGCCTGGCGGATCGATTCGACCTTGCGGGGCAGATTGAAGAAGCTCGAATTGATGCAGCGAAGGACGCGGTAAGAGAGCGAGATGTCCTGCGCGACGAGGGTCTCGATCTCCTGCAGAGAGAAATTGGGATCCTGCAGCGCGGAGATCAGGCGCAGGGTAGAGATCCTGCTCGAGGGGACACGCTGGGCCTTGAACGTCTGGGGCTGATGAAGGAAATCGCCCTGAAAGCCCCGGAAGCCCATTCGCGCGCACTCCTCGAACTGCTCCACCGTCTCGACCTGCTCGGCAAACAGCGTCACACCGCGCTCGAGCAGCGGGTGCGCGATACGCTCGAGCTGCGCTCGATCGTGGCGCGAGACGCTGACCTTCACGATGTCCACGACCTCGAGCAGCGCCGGATCGGCGGCTCGCACGGGCTCCTCATGCAGCGCAGAGTAGTCCTCGAGGGCAATGCGATGGCCCCGCGCGCGCAGCGCCCTCACGCCCTCGACGAGCGCGGCATCGTTCGAGGCATCCATGGCCACCTCGATGACGACCCGCTCGGGATGCACCGACAGCGGGGACTCCGAGGCGAGCAGTTCCCGGGGATAGTTGATGTGCACCGGCAGGCCGCCCGCGAGGCGGTCGAGGCCGATCTCGAGCGCCGCATCGGCGACCACCTGGATGGTCGCATCGTGCGTATCCTGCTCATAGAGGAGCTCGTACGCGATCACCTCCATCCCCGCGCCGTAGATGGGTTGTCGCGAGACGAGGGCGATGCTCTCCCTGATCGAGGGGGCCTGCGCGGGAGGCGTGGCAGCGGCCTGGGCTTGCCTGGCGGGCGTTCGAGGCATGCGATCGAACTTAACCGCTGGTGCGGGCCGCGTCGCAGTACGGCCGCACACCTTTTTGTGCCCGAGGGTGTGAGCGAGAGGGCCCCGAGCCCAGCTCGCGTCGAGTTCACATAAGGCTGCGATGGTGCCTGGCGGCCTGGCAGGATCTCTCAGAGCCCGACGCTGAGCATCACGAAGTTGATGCCCCGATTCGGCGCGCGGAACCAGGCGTTCGACCAGTGTCGCAGGGAGAGCTCGACGATCGAGCCGCCGATGTTGAAGCGCACGGCCCCGAGGTACGCGAAGTTCCACCGATAATCGAGTAGATCGTTGGTGGTCTTGTAGCTTCCGCCGAAGCCGAGGTACAGCCTCCCCCAGGAGCGGTGCAGCACTTGCCAGCGCCGCAACGCGTCGAATCCCCATTGCGGATTTGCGGCACGAAAGGACTGCGGATAGACCGGCTCCTCGTAGAGGTACTGGGGTGTCGCGAAGCGGAAGGCGCCGACCTCCCAGCGACTATCGTCGATCTCGAGCGTGACCGGCACGACGAACCCATCCGTCCAGGCGAAGTACTTGAAGGTCGTCCCGGCGCCGACGAGCAGATCGCACCCCGGACAGGGATTCCAGGGCGTCCACGAGTAGGGCGCCTCCTGCGCGCGCGCGGCTCGCGTTCCCCACCCGAGGGGAATCACGATGAGGAGCGCGAGCATGAGCTCTCGTGAACGCAGCGACACGGGTCCTCGCGCCAAAGTGGGGTAGGGCATCTTATCGTGGAGTGCCTCGCGTGCGCTTGCGTAAGTGGGGCTCGGCCGACCCCGTCGCGCGCACGCTGCGCCTCGGGCTCGCTCGCGGGCGTTGGCGCCGGCTCCGGGTGCGGCGTTAGCATCCGCGGTGCTCGAAGCCGCCGGCTGCAACCGCTCGGAAGGACTCGTCCATGACCCCGACCGCCGATTCAACGACGTTCTCGAGACGCTATAGGGCCTGGTTGTTGTTTCTGCTCGTGCTGATCAACGCCCTGAACCTTGCCGATCGGCAGGGCATCGCAGTGTCGCTGCAGGCCATCAAGCTCGATCTCAGGTTCACGGACTCGCAGCTCGGGATGCTGCAGGGACTGCCCTTCGCGCTCTTCTACACCGCGATGGGGCTGCCGCTCGCACGCCTCGCCGAGCACCTGAGCCGCACCCGGATCATCGCGGCCTGTGTCGCGCTGTTCGGCGCCATGTGTGCGCTCTGCGGAACGGCGCGGAGCTTCCTTGGCCTGGTGCTCTTTCGGATCGGCGTCGGAGTGGGCGATGCGGGATTCGGCACGCCGGTCGCCTCCCTCATCGGGGACCACTATTCGATGGAGAGGCGCGCCTCGGTCATGTCGATCATCTGGCTCGGCGCTCCGATCGGGGTGGTCGCGGGCGCGGCGGGAGCAAGCTGGCTCGCCCAGAATGTGAGCTGGCGTGCAGCATTTGCCGTGATCGGATTGTCGGCGCTCGTGGTCGCACTCGTCGCCCTCTTGAGCTTGCGCGAGCCGCTGCGCGGGGCGTGCGACCCCGATCCGTTCGCGCGCGCGCGGCCGCCTTCTACCTGGACGGTGTTCCGGTTTCTCTTCGCCAAGCGCTCCATGTGGCACGTGCTCATCGGTTGTGCGCTTGCCGCCATCTCGATGAATGCGATCGGGCAGTTCCTGCACACCTTCCTCGTGCGCAATTATCATCTCGGCTTTGCGGCTGCGGGTCGGCTGGTAGCCCTCATCGCGGGCGCCGCGATGGCCTCGGGGCTGCTGGTCGGCGGATTCGGCGTGGATTGGGCGGGACGTTCCGACCGGCGCTGGTACGTGTGGGCACCGGCGCTCGGCTTGACGCTCGCCGCGCCACTGTTTCTGCTCGGATTCACCGAGCCCGCGCTCCGTGTGGCGGTGGTGCTGCTCATTGCGGCTCACGTGTGCATGTTCGTGTACTACGCCCCGAGCCTCGCGCTCGCGCAGAACATGGTCGGTGCCAACATGCGCGCGTCCTCGGCGTTCGTCGTGTCGCTCGTGCTCGGCCTTGCCGGGATCGGCCTCGGTCCGACGCTCGTCGGTTTCCTGAGCGATCGCTTCGGCGCGCAAGCGTTCTCGCTCGGCGCTTACAGCGCCTCGTGCCCAGGCGATCTGGCCCCGCCCGGCTCCCCACCTGCGCTCGTGTCGGCGTGCGCGGCGGCATCCGCCGCCGGCATTCGCCACGCGCTCATGGTCATGTCCTTGCTCGGCCTGTGGGCGGCGCTCCACTATCTCCTTGCCGCTCGCAACCTGCGCCGCGACCTCGATACGCGCTACCAGCCGGTGAGCCTGGGGCTCGATGCGACCACTCCGGCCCGTCCTTGATCCCCCGGGCGAGCGGCGTTGCAAGGTCAACGCCAGGCGCTATCATGGCTCCCGGCCGCCGCTCGTAACCTTGGGAGACGATGATGAAGGTGCCGCGGACTCTCGAGATCCTCCGGCTCTGGCTGACCTGTGGCGCTGCACTCTCGGTCGCGGGACCGGTGCTCGCGCATCATTCGTTCGCGATGTTCGATCACGATCATCAGCTCAAGCTCACGGGCACGGTCGCCTATTTCCAGTGGACCAATCCTCACGTCTATATCGAGCTCGATGCGATCCAGCCCAACGGCAAGGTCAAGCACTACACGATCGAGTGCGCCAATCCGGGGCTGCTCGATCGGGCGGGCTGGAAGTGGAACATGATCAAGAAGGGCGACCGCGTCACGACGATCATCGCGCCGCTGCGCACGGGTGAGCCGGGCGGCCTGCTCAAGCAGATCACCCTTGCCGACGGGCGCAAGTTCGGCAACGGCCCCGCCGCGGGTCAGGCCAATATCAAGTAGGCATTCCGGGTCGCGGTGAAGGACGTGAGGCTCAAAGCATCCCGGCTCTTCGGCGGACTCCTGAGCGGCTCCGCCGCGCTTGCGCTCCTCTGCGGTCATCAGCTGATCCGTGCAGCCCCGGCAGACACTGCGAGCTCGCCAGGCACGCCGGGCTCTGAAGCTCACCTTGCGCGCTCCGACCTCACGGGCACGTGGGATCGCTATCACCCGAAGGGCCTCAAGATCAACCCGCGCTTCACCTCCTCGATCCCGGTCGACAGCGCACCGCCGCTCAAGCCGAAGTACCTGGCCGAGTGGCGGGCTCGG